>SAMEA3663184__coassemble_33_pt1 | contig 54713 bp, 40 predicted proteins | sample SAMEA3663184__metabat2_low_PE_010 | metagenome-assembled genome bin SAMEA3663184 (sample SAMEA3663184) | pig gut metagenome | biome: pig gut; feature: pig-associated habitat; material: faeces | place: Denmark | collected 2012 | reverse complement strand
TGCTCAGGAACTTATAAATAAAGTTAAATCAAAGTGTTGCGGAATTAAGGATAAATAAAGAAACGCTTGAGCCATCATACTGCGCTGTGATAACATACAAAACAGGGGAAAAACCTTACACATCAACGTTTTCTACAAAACTAATAAATATTCCAGAAAGTATACCACCTATTATACGAGATTGAAAAGTATATAATATCGTTCTTATGAGTCCCTAATGTCGCGATTGCGACAATAGGGATTTCTCTTTGCAACATTAATACTCTTCCGTATTGAACATTATTTGCCATTGAGCCATAAGACAATTAGGGAGAGGGGTGTGCTCATTATTAGTGCGCAAAGTTTCTCGCGATTAGCGAACAAACTTGCTGGCTATTAGTGAGCATATCCTGGTGGCTATTAGCGAGACGAATTGTTCGCTAATAGCGAGAAAGGAGACACTCTAATAGAGAGTAAGAATAAGGGCAACAAGTCGGAGTGACCTGCTGCCCTTTACTTTTTCAATCTTCCGCTCGGCTTTGCCGCTTGCGCAGCATCGCGAAGCAAGAATCTTCAATTTTCAATTTTCAATTTTCTTTTTGATGCGCTTCGTGAGGCCAATGGTGCCGGTGGGGCAGACGAGGCGGCAGAGATGGCAACCGACGCAGCGCGTGCCCACGATGCGTGGCTGGCGCGTGGCGGCGTCGAAGGTGATGGTCTGGTGGCCACCGTCGTGGCAGGAGGTGTAGCAGCGGCCGCAACCGATGCACACGTCGCGGTCAATCTTCGGATAGACGATGGTCGAGCGGTCGAGGTCGGAGGGCAGATAGAACTGTGGCAGGCGTTCGCCCACAAGGTCCTCCACCTTTGCGATGCCCCTCTTGGTCATGTAATGTTGCAGGCCAAGAATTATGTCGTCGATGAAGCGGTAGCCATACTGCATAACGGCTGTGCATACCTGTACGTTACGGCACCCCAGCTGAATGAACTCCAGCGCGTCGCGCCACGTTTCGATGCCTCCTGTATGTTGAGTCCTCTCGTTTTCGTGGTTGTAGGAGTTTAAGGTTGGGTAGGAAATGTAAAAAGGAGCATCCCACGCTGCGTAGAGCGGGGGTGCTCCTTTTTGAAAATGTCAGTCAGCTTACTTCAGTGCCTTGTTCAGCATGTAGTAAACCTCGTTGTTGCGGAGGGTCTGCTGGAAGTCGGCGATGTTCGTCTCCTTGTTGATGCGGACGTATTCAATGCCGGTCATCTCAGCGAAGTCGGCCCAGTAGTCCTCGGTGATGTCGTAGGAGAAGGCGCTGTGGTGTGTGCCACCGGCCAGAATCCATGCGCCGGCACCAACCTCGAACGAAGGCTGGGGAACCCACAGGGCAGAGGCCACGGGCAGCTTGGGCATGGGCTTGGGCTCGATGCACTCAACCTCTTGCGAGATGAGGCGGAAGCGGTTGCCGAGGTCGACAACGGTAGCCTTGATACCACGACCTGTCTTAGAGGTGAAGACAAGGCGGGCCGTCTGCTGCTTGCGGATGCCGATACCCAGGAAGTGTACCTCCAGCTTGGGCTTGTCGGTAGCAATGAGGGGGCAAACCTCGAGCATGTGGCTCTGCAGACAGCTGCTGCGGTCGCCGGCGAAGTTCAGCGTGTAGTCCTCAAGGAACGAGCAACCCGTGGGCATTCCCTGCTGGATGACCCACAGCGTGCGGTAGAGGCAAGCGGTCTTCCAGTCACCTTCAGCACCGAAACCATAACCTTCAGCCATCAGGCGCTGAGAAGCGAGGCCGGGAATCTGGTCGAAGCCGAGGAAGTTGGGATCGTCGATGTCGGCACCGCCGAGGTCGTCGAAGTTAGTGGTGAAGGCGGTAGCGCCCTCGTCCTTCAACACGCGGCGCAGGGCAATCTCAGCCTTGGCAGCGTTGAATACCTTCTGCCAGTAAACCTCTTCGCCCGACTCGTCAATCTTGATGGTGTAGAGTTTCTTGTACTCCTCAACGAGTTCGTTGGCTTCCTTGTCGGTCACCTGCTTGAAGTACTCCATCAGCGAGCTTACGGGGTAGTAGTCAACGTGGTAGCCCAGACGCTGCTCGAACTCTACGCGGTCGCCGTCGGTCACGGCTACGTTGTTCATGTTCATGCCAAACATCAGGCAGCGCACGTTGTGGGCATCAGCAACGCCAGCGGCGACACGTGCCCAAACGGCAATCTGCTTCTGTGCCTTCTCGTCCTTCCAGTAGCCGCAAACAACCTTGCGGGGAACGCGCATGCGAGTGCAGATGTGGCCGAACTCGATGTCGCCGTGGGCCGACTGGTTGAGGTTCATGAAGTCCATGTCGATTTCGCCCCAGGGGATTTCGGCATTGTACTGCGTGTGGAAGTGGAGGAGGGGCTTCTGCAACTGCTGCAGGCCCTTAATCCACATCTTTGCGGGCGAGAAGGTGTGCATCCAGGTGATGATACCTGCGCACTTCTCGTCGTTGTTGGCAGCGAGCATCACCTGCTCAACTTCCTTCGAGCTGTTGGCTGTACCTTTGTATACAATCTTCACGGGGATGTTTCCGCTCTTGTTCAGACCTTCAACCATCTCCTTGGAGTGTGCGTCAACTGCGACTACTGCGTCGCCTCCATAGAGCAACTGTGCACCAGTCACCCACCAAATCTCTAAATTTTCAAACATGGTTTTAAATTTTTAATGGACAATGGACAATGGACAATGGACAATGCCTGAAGAGGTTTGTGCCCGATTTGTGAATCATCTATTGTCGCAGTTAGTAATTAAATTGTTAATGATTGTTCTTTTCAGTGCTGCTGGCCCTTCTGACCGTAGTAGGCATTGGGGCCGTGCTTGCGCATGTAGTGTTTCTCGACGAGCAGGGGATTCATCGTCAGGTTGGGGTTGACGGAGAGGGCCACGAAGGCCATCTTGGCGCACTGTTCCATAACCTTGGCGTTGTAGACTGCATTGTCGGGACTGGTGCCCCACGAGAAGGGACCGTGGTTCTTCACCAGCACGGCAGGTGTGTGGTCGGGGTTAATCTTGCGGATGTTCAGAATCTCGTCCACGATGACGTTGCCCGTCTCCAGCTCGTACTGGCCCTTCACCTCGGCTTCGGTCATGTCGCGCGTGCAGGGGATATCTTTATAGAAGTAGTCGGCGTGTGTGGTGCCGATGTTGGGAATGTCGCGGCCAGCTTGTGCGAAGGCTGTGGCGTAGGTGGAGTGGGTGTGTACGACGCCCTGGATGTTGGGGAATGCCTTGTACAGGACGAGGTGGGTGGGTGTGTCGCTTGAGGGGTTGAGGTCGCCTTCGACAACCTTGCCCGTCTCCAGGTCGACAACGACCATGTCCTCGGCCTTCATTTCGTCGTAGCTAACGCCCGAGGGCTTGATGACTACAAGTCCTTTTTCGCGGTCGATACCCGATACGTTTCCCCATGTGAAGATGACCAAGCCTTGCTTAACCAAGTCGAGGTTGGCCTTGAAAACTTTTTGCTTAAGTGATTCTAACATAATCATTATATGCTTATGCACAGAGTGCTCCGTCTTTTCTGCGTCCTCTGTGCTTAATTAATTACCAGAAATACCAGTAGAAGGCGGCGCAGAGGCCGATGACGATGAGTGTGCCAACGATATCCCACAGGCCCCAGCTCTCGCGGATGCTCTTCTTGAAGTCGGCGGTGAAGGTGATGGCATCCACCTGTTCCTTTGTGGGAGCAGCGGTGAAGAAGCTGACGCATACCATCATGAGGATGATGAAGACAAGCAGCCAGCACTCGAAGATGAGCCAGTTGGTCTGCCAGAACCATGTGGTGTTCTCCCAGAAGGCGCCTTCCATCACGGCCTTACCCGAGTCGGTGACGACGTTGGTGAGCAGGCGAACCATGCCGATTACGAAACCACCGATGAGGCCCCATTCACCTGCCTTTGGGGTAATTTTCTTCGAGAAGATACCCAGCGTGAAGACGGCAACCATGGCGGGAGCGATGAGTGACTGGATGTCCTGCAGGTAGCTGTAGAGGTTACCCATGTTCATCATGATGGGCATCCAGGCCAGGCCGAGCAGCACGACAACGATGGTGGCCATGCGGCCAACGAACACGTAGTGGGCCTCCGACATGCCTTTCTTCATGGGCTTGTAGAAGTCCTCGGTGAAGAGCGTTGCACAGCTGTTGAAGAATGCTGCCAGCGAAGCTACCAGGGCGCAGACGAAACCAATGGTCACGATACCCTTGATGCCGGCGGGCAGGATGTTCTTCACCATCATGGCAAAGGCGCCGTCGGTCGACTCGTGGTTGGTGATGTCCATTTCAATGCCGCTTCCTGTCTTCAGCGAGAGGGCGTAGGCAATCATGCCAGGGATGAGGAACATGAAGCAGGGGAGAATCTTGAAGAAGCCGGCGGCGATGGTGCCACGACGTGCGCGGGCAATCACCTTGGCGTTGTCTTCGCCGGGAACCTGACCCAGGACACGCTGTACGATGTGCTGGTCGGTGCACCAGTACCAGAAGCCGATAATCGAAGCACCCAGGAATACCACGTAGCCGGGGAACTGGGGATACATGGGGTCGGCCGGGTCGGTGTGGAACATGTGTGTCGTGCCGAATCCGTCGTGAGCCTCGTTACAGGCGGCCATCATGTTGGCCCAGCCAGCGGTGATGCTGCCGTCGCCCAGGGCCGACAGGCCGAGGAACAGCACGAGGAACGAGCCGATAATAAGGATGGGAGTCTGGATGGTGGAGAGTGTCATGACGCCCTTCATGCCGCCGAATACGGTGAAGATGGCTGTGATGGCGATGAGGCCGATGGCGCCATACCAGAAGGGGATGCCCAGGAGGAACTTGAAGAAGATACCGCCGGTGAAGGCCGTAACGCTGACCTTCGTGAGCACGTAGGCCACCAGCGTGATGATGGAGAGCCACGAGCCCGTGCGCTGGGTGTAGCGCATCTTCAGGAAGTCGGGCATGGTGATGATTTTGCCCATCTTGTTAATCATCAGCTGATAGAAGGGGACGAAGAGCCAACCGAGGATGAGAATCATCCAGCCCTGCATTTCCCAGTGGGCCATGCCCACACCGTCCTTGGCGCCCGTGCCGGCCAGGCCCACAAGGTGCTCCGAGCCGATGTTGGCGGCAAAGATGGCCATGCCGATTACGTACCAGGGCTCGCCCTTGCCGAAGAGGTAGGCCGACGAGTCTTCGCCCTGCTGGGCTTTCTTGTCCTTGACGATTGAGTGGTACACTGCCCATACCACTGCGATGAGGCCGACGGCGAGAACCGCCCAGTCGAGCCAAATGAATTCATGTGAATTCCAGTTCATAGTTTTTAAAGTTGAAAGTTGAGAGTTGAAAGTTGAAAGACTTGCTTCGTGTTCCAGTCTTCAACTTTGGGTTAATAATTTATTGTTTGTTGGTTATTTCACGCTGAATTTGTAGGCGCAGTGGCTGAAGTACTTGTCGCCCGGCTTCAGGTTGGCGCTGGGCCATTCGGGATGGTGAGGCGTGTCGGGGTATTTCTGGCTCTCGAGGCATACGCTCACGTGCTTGGGATACTTCACGCCGTGCTTGCGCAGGATGTCGGCGTCGCGGCCCACGCCTTGGAAGTTGGCGGTGTAGACTTGTATGCCAGGCTCGTTGGTAAAGACCTCCAGGAGGATGCCCGTTTCGGGGCTATAGAGCGAGGCTGCCACCTGTGTGTCGTCGCCCTTGTCTGATGCGAGGTCGTAGGTGTTCAGACAGAAGTTATGGTCGACGCCCGTGGCGTTTTTGATTTGCTCGAAGGTGGTGTCGTTGACAACCTCGGCCAGGACTCTCGGTGTGCGGAAGTCGAAGGGAGTGCCCTCCACTTCCAGCACTTCGCCCGTGGGGATGTAGTAGATGTCGCTGGGCGTGTAGCAGTCGGCGTTGACGTAGAGCTCCATGTTCGTGCCCTCGCGGCTGGGGTCGCCGTTGAGGTTGAAGTAGCAGTGGTTCGTCTGGTTGATGACGGTCTCCTTGGTGGTCGTTGCCTCCCAGGTGATGTCGAGTGTGTTGTCATCGGTCAGTCGGTAGGTGGTGATGGCTGTCACTTCGCCGGGGAAGCCGTTGTCGCCGTCGGGGCTCACGATGGTGAGCTTCAGGGTCTGGTCGTCGGGCTGCTCAGCGTCGTACACCTGGTACTGCCAGCCCGTGGGGCCGCCGTGCAGACAGTTGTCGCCGTCGTTGGCCACCAGGTCGAAGTTCTCCTCGCCAATCTGGAACGAGTGCTGGCTGATGCGGTTGGCATAGCGGCCGATGCTTGCTCCGTAGTCGCTGGGCGAGCCTTCGCGGTCGGCATACTGGGCCACGTTGTCGTAACCCAGGACAACGTCCTTCAGGTTGCCGTCGCGGTCGGGCACCATGATGCTCACTACGCGTCCGCCCAGGTTGGTGATGCAAACCTCCATGCCGTTCTGGTTCTTCAGTGTGTACAGGGCGGTCTGCTTTCCGTCGATAGTGCTCTCAAAGTCAGCTGGATTCAGCTCCGAGGCTGTCAGCTGGGCTTCCTGCTTCTTGGTTTGGCACGATGCCACGAGGGCCACGGCCATTGAGGCAAGAAACAGCGATTTCATGATTTTTTTCATGTTTTTCTGTGATATTTAGTTAATGATTAGTGCAAAGACCCTACAAATATAATGAAAAAAAATGACTGATGTTGTCTTTTGCCTTCGTTTTTTATCAATATTATTTAATGGGGCAAAATAGAAGGAGCCCCGAATCGTCGTTCGGGACTCCCTCATTTCTTGCGTCTTAGGCCTCGGTCAGCTAACTACCAACTTTGCCCTTTAGTCGACTTTCAACTTTGCCCTTCGGGCGACTTCCCTCACGCTCGGCTGTGTCCGTGCAAGCACGACACCGCTCTCGCTTAATCGGGAAGTTCAACTTTCAACTTTCAACTTTCAACTTCCTTTCACTCCGTCTGGCCGCTGCCGCCAGTGATGCCGCCGTCGCCGGAGCTGCCCGAGCCGCTGTCCTTCACGGCCTCCTCAGCAGCCTGGCGGGCCTCCTTGCGGGCCTTCAGCTGCAGCTCGCGCGAGGCCACCTGTTCGAACTGGGCCGTCTGCATCTTGGCCTTGGCCTTCTTGCCGACCGTGTAGCGGATGCCCACCGAGCGAATCATGGCGGGCGTGAAGCCCTCGGCCGAGTCGCAACCCTCGCTCGACAGGCGGGTCGAGAACTTGCCCAGCGAGCCCAGCTCCACGGCGTAGCCCGAGAGCAGATGCTCCACGACGCAGTTGACGGCGTCCGTCACGATGCCCAGGATTTCGCCCGAGGAGAACGACGTGGTGTGCTCGGCCATGTGGTCGGCCAGTCCGGTCAGGGTGAGTGTCCCGCGCTCCTGTGCGATGGCATAGATGCGCTTTTCCGAATTTTTGTCTGAGGGCACGCTCAGTCGTGCTGCCAGCGAGAAGGGAACTTTCTTGATGTTTTCCATTTTCTTTGATGATTAAATGATTAATAATGAGGTTACTTACGTGTGACGCGGAGTATCTCCTATCACAATGTAAAGTTACGAATAATTCTTTACTTTTCCAAATCTTTTGCAATATTTTTCCTCCGGCAAAACATTAGCGTCGCGCGGTGCCTCGCAACGTGTCGCGCACGATGCGCGCGACGGCTTATAGTCAGGAATGAAGCAATGGGCAGAGCGTAACCTGTACCCCCGTACATCATGAAATCCGCATATACGCTCGCAAGCGCCCATTATCTAATTACTATTATAATTTATTGATTATTAATATATTATATATAAATATTAAATCCTGAAGAAAAAAGTATGTATTCTGTTTCGGCAGTGGACGGGGTACGGGGTACGCCCCACGCACACAGCTCCGCACCCCAAGTGGAACAACTATCAGCCCCACCCCCAGCCCCCTCTTGTATAAAGAAGCTGGGGGTGAAACGAGCGCAAACGAGAGAAGGCGGAATTCGACGGGTAAACCCCAGACGCCTTTTCGTCCGTAAAGTGAGCGGAGGCGAGTTTGACCCCACTTTGGACGCCAACGGTTATCCGCGTAACTAAAAAATTGTTTTAATATGAAGTTTAAACAATTTCCAGCTGAGGTTTACTCCTTCGAAGACAGAAGGGAGGCCTCAATCACTGCAGCCGGTTTCTCTGCCGGCAACGAAGGCGAATGCTGCGACAACGTGGCTAACTACAACGCCAAGGTTCAACTCTGGGTAGACGAATGGGGCAACCCCGCCTACTACATCAAGCCACACGGCAGGACGGGTCGCCCGCGCTACCAGCACCTCATCAACACGGAGCACGCCACCGTGGCAACGACTAAGCGAGACATCCGCATCGTCTTCACGTTCCCGCTCAGGCTTGGCTTCATGGCCGCCGCTCAGCAATTCGCAAGTGAAACATTCAACATTGTCAAACTGCTCATACTGCGAGCAACAAACCAAAGTACGTTATGAAAAAGAAAAACATCCAGGTTGTCGAGAAACTCTCGGCAACCGACTTCCCACCGTGTGTAAGACCATTCTGGACCAACGCAAAGTCGCCGGGCGACCCCATGATTGCCCTCAAGTTCGTAATCATAGCACTCGTTTGCTATGCAGCACTCATGCCACGCCTGCGGGTCATGTACCGCTACAACCACATGTTGAGCATCATTCTCCTGAATCTGCTCGTCATAGGACCCTCGGGCAAAGGAAAAAGCATTGTTAACTACATTGTCACCTACATCCTGAAGGTGCTCTATGAGCGAGACAAGAAAGAGCGCGACAAGGAGTACAACTTCAAGCGCGAGAACAAGCGCAAGGCGGCCAACCAGAGGCGCGACGAAGAACCCCTGTGGGCATACCTCATGCTGCAGAAGTTCACACTGGCCGTAGCCGTGAAGCTCGACGACAACATACGCCGCCGCTACGGCGACATCTTGCCATTCTTCCTCTTTGCCAACGAGCTCGGTTCGTTCATCGAGAACAAACGAGGCAACGTCGAGTTCCAGGCCGTGGCGCGCACGGCTTATAACGCCGGCGAGCTCTACACACGCGACACCCTCTACGAAGGAGGCTACAACGGCTCAGTCGACATCGTTTGGAACTCAATCATGTGCGGACAGGAGACCGCGCTCGATCGCTACATCACAAAAGACGGACTGCTCATGGGCGATGCCAGCCGACACATCATCATCAAGATTGGTGAGGCTATTGGCGAGGAGATGCCCACCCTGAAGCCCTTCACACCGGAGCAGCAACTCGCAATAAACGACGCCGTCACGCTCCTCATGAACGAAACCTTCACCGCCGACGACAAACTCGCGCCCGTCCACGAGATAGACATGAGCTTCCTGTACAAAGACGTCGAGAACTGGTGCGAACAACAGCGCGAAATCATCGGAAAGTCGGGCTCAAATGCCAAAGACAGCTTCTACGGGCGAGCCAGCGAGACGGCCTTCCGACTGGCAACCGTGCTCTTTCACCTCTGGCGCGAAGACCCGTCGAAGCGCAGAAACGTGCGCAAGTGCTACTACTACCTTGCCGACTACATCCTCAACGGGCTCATGGCCAAATGGGGAAAGAAATACGAGGCTGCATTGCCCCGCGAGGTGGAAGTAACACTGCAGCGCCCGACGCTCTACGACTGTATTACGAAGCGTTTCACGCGAAAGCAGCTGGCCGATGAAATCCTGAAGCAGGGCATCACCAGCCCATGCAGGAAGTTCATCTATCTTTGGAAACAAAAGAACTGGATTTACGAGGTTGAGGGCGAGCCAGACACTTACGAGAAAATCTACTAAAAGCCAATAACAGCTAATCGGGAGAGGGCGGGACCATTGCGGGCCTGCCCTTTCCGCTTGATGTAATTTTTTTTACGAATTTCCCCGCCGTCCCCGATTTTGCGACGAATAGGTAGGTAATTATTAAGATTGATAAGTAAAATAAGTAAAATCAATACATCTTATTAACGCACACGCGCTCGCGTGCGAGACAAATGTCGGTATTTTTCAAAACTTTTTGCTCCTCGACGCCATACATCTTATGTTGTCGAAAATAATGTGAGTATTCTTGTGAAAAGTCTGTAGCCGTTCAGATTTATTTACTATCTTTGTGAGGTGATTATGAAGGTAACATGAAACACATCGCTTATTTATTTTTGTTCCTTTCCCTTGTTGCATCATCGTCGGCGCAGGAACTGCGCAGCGACATTAACCTCAGCGACCCGTTTATCATGGCGGACGCAAAGACACAGCAGTACTACATGACTGGTACTGGTGGAGGACTGTGGCGAAGCAGCAACCTTGAAACGTGGACCTACCTGGGCTTCCCGCTGCAGTTCAACGAGTCGGCATGGATGGGTGCCAGTCCGCAGGTGTGGGCTTCGGAAATACATTACATTGATGGGATGTATTACAACTTCTCGACGCTGACAAACGGCAGCATCACCATCGACAGCGATGGCCACCCCCGCAGGGCGGTACACATTATGAGCAGCACATTGCCCCAAGGCAAGTACTCGCTTATCAGTGGGGGCGACGACACTTACGTGCCTGCCGAGAAGACCACGCTTGACGCCACTTACTTTGAGGATACCGACGGTCGGCGCTACCTGCTCTATTGTCATGAGTGGATACAGAACGGCAACGGCACCATCGAGTACATCGAACTCAAGCCCGACATGACGGGTGCCATAGGCAAGGGCGTGGTGATGACCCGTGCCCACGACGCAACATGGAATACCAGTCCCGTGACCGACGGGCCCTACTTGTTCCGCACGCAGACAGGTCGGTTGGGCATGATATGGACGAGCTGGCACGGCGGGCGCTATGTTCAGGGCGTAGCCTATTCTGCGACGGGCACCCTTGCTGGCCCATGGCAACACGAGCCGCTCCCCATCACCCCCGACAACTACGGCCACGGCATGCTTTTCCGCACCTTTGGCGGGCAACTGCTGATGTCCATACACAGCCACCGCACTATTGATGAGTCGAAGCAGCAGTGGGAGCGCCACCCCGCACTTTTCGTCATGGACGACAGTGGCGACAAGTTGCGTACCATCATGGAGTATAAGATGGACATCAGTGCAACAAATCCCACGCCGGTGATGGTTGATAATCCCGAGTTCGAGTACGGCAAACTGGGCTGGAATTGTACCACGGGTGCACAGAACCAACTAATCGCCACAAACCAAAGCGGAGCCATCACGGGAAACTTCTTCGAAAGTTGGGATGCCAATTCGTTTACGGGCGAAATATATCAAGAACTCGTCGTGCCCAATGGTACATATCGCCTCGCGGCAGCGGCTTTCCGCAGTCAGCTTATGGCTGGTGGCAAGCAGGATGCCGAAAGCGTCTATCTCTTTGCCAACGATGAAAAGACGTTGGTTAATACGACCACGCCCACCACCTTTTATGTCACAGTCTATGTCAGCGATGGCCGCCTGCGATTTGGTCTGCGCTCCGAGAAGAAGAACTTCCGCTGGATGGGCATTGACAACGTAAGCATCATGTACTATGGAACCGAGAAACTCTCGGCCGATGAAATCGACCGTGCCCAGCGCAACAGCCATGTATATCTGTGCAATCTGCGCGATAGTAAGTTCTTGAACGCTGGACAATCGTGGGGGACACAGGCTATACTTGATAGCCAACCTCTTGACTTACGCGTTGTTCTTTTGCCAGACGGGAAATATGCAATTGACAGCCGCATCAGTAACGGCAGTCTCGACCACTATGTTGCAGCCAATGGCTATATGGACGGAACACTGACTCCTTTCACCATCAAAGACAGAGGACTTTCGGACGCAGGTCGCCCGATAATAACGCTAACCGCCGACGGCACCCACTACTGGGGCAGCACGGGAGGCAAGACGGTGAGCACTCAACTCACATCGGCCTCGTCGAAAGGTGCAGCATGGGAAGTGCTGACATACGACGACCTATTCGCCACGTTAAGCGATGCGACACCTGCCAATCCAGCCGATGCCACCTTCCTCATCCAGTGCCCTGGATTTGGGCGCAACGACACCCGCATCAGCGCTTGGCTGGGTGCGACCCTCACCTTAGGCGGCGATGTCAAGAATCAGTGTGCCGAGGCTCCGTCGGGCAAGTTCGATGTTCACCAGACCCTTACAGACATACCCAACGGCGTGTACGAACTCACGGCGCAAGGTTTTAGCAAAGGCGCCGCCCCCCTTCTCTATGCCAACAATACCACACAGATACTTCATGGGATTGCCGACGAGAACGGTGCGCAACCCACCGACCTCAATGAGGCCAGTGCATGCTTCACCAGCGGAAAATACCTGAACACACTGCGAGTGAACGTCACCAACGGCAAACTCACCCTTGGCGTACGCTCCACTTCCACCAGCACAACCGCATGGACGGTGTTTGATAATTTCCGCCTGCACTATCTCGGCACAGCAGAAACCGTGGGCTTCGATGTCGTTAAGACGTTTCCAGGCCAAGTGCAATACTATGACCTTAGTGGACACATTCATACTCGCATACCACGACAGCATGGCATAATCATTAAAGGCAACCATAAATATCTGGTAAAATAGGCCGCGGCCCTGCTTAATTGTGCCTTTGGGCCGTGGCAAGGAGAGTCTGCCGTTTCGATGGGTTGCGCGAGGCTGACGGATTCACTGCTAACCGATTATCTTTCAAAAGAACAGCGGGGGCCGCACCATAAATGTGCGCGCCCCCGCCTCTACTTTCCTTGTAATATTTATTACATAACAAAACTTGCGTCCTGTTCTCCTCTATTGGCCAGTCCCATCAGAGCAGACGACGGGCACCCGGGCCGATGACAACGTCGATGACGACGGGCTTCTTGCCATACTTCTCCTGGAAGCGCTTCTGCACGACTTCCTTGAAGTGGTCATACATCTCCTCGGCCACCAGGTTGATGGTGCAGCCGCCAAAGCCGCCGCCCATGATGCGCGAGCCGGTTACGCCTTCCTCCTTGGCAACGTCGTTGAGGAAGTCGAGCTCCTCGCACGATACTTCGTACTCCTTCGACAGACCGTAGTGGGTCTCGTACATCTTCTGGCCCACGAGCTCGTAGTCGCCCTTCTCCAGCGCGTCGCAGACGGCCAGCACGCGGTCGATTTCGCCAATGACGTAGCGCGCACGCTTGTACTCAACCTCACTGATTTCGCCCTTCACTTCGTCGAGCATCTCCATGTTGGCATCGCGCAGGGTGTCAACCTCGGGGTGGTGCTTCTTGATAACCTCGGCAACGTGCTCGCACTGCAGACGGCGCTCGTTGTAGGGCGAGCCTGCCAGTTCGTGCTTCACGCAACTGTTCACCAGCATCAGCTTGTAGCCCTTGGGCTCCCAGGGGAAGTAGGCAATCTCGCCTGAGCGGCAGTCCATGCGCATGAGGTGGCCGGCCTTGCCCAGGCAGGAGATGGCCTGGTCCATGATGCCACAGTTGCAGCCGATGTACTTGTGCTCGGTGCGCTGGCCCACCTTGGCCCGTTCCATGTGGTCGATCTTATTGTCGCCAAACATGTCGTTCAGCGCAAAGGCGAAGGTGCTCTCCAAGGCAGCGCTCGAGCTCATGCCTGCGCCCAGGGGCACGTCGCCGGCAAAAGCCGTGTTGAAGCCCTCGACGGGAACGCCCAGCGCCATCATCTCGCGGCAAACGCCGTAGATGTAGCGGGCCCAAGTGGCCTTTGGTCCCTTCTCGTCGTCGAGCGAGAACTCTACCTTGTCCTTCAGGTCGATGCTGTAGGCACGCACGTTGCGGGTGCCGTTGGCCTTCAGTTCGGCAATCATTCCCTGCTCAACGGCGCCTGGAAATACGTAGCCATTGTTATAGTCGGTATGTTCGCCGATGAGGTTGATACGGCCGGGAGCGGCGTAAACATTTCCAGTGGAGCCGTCGAAGTGCTTGATGAAGCGGCTCCGTACATCTTCGATTGTTAGTTTCATAATCAGACCCCCTCCCCGCTCCCCGTCATGGGGGAGAGTAGAATGTTTTGTGGGGAGGTATTCTACTTAGGTGTTTATAATAATATTTGAATTGTTTTTCTTCAGAGTTGTCTTCTCGCCGAAGGTAACTTTCAACTCAGTCGACGGGAATGTCTGTGTTGACGTTCTTCGAACCCCAAAGGGCATAGTACAGGATGTAGATGGCGCAAAGCAAGGGTACCCAGAAGCTGGTAAGATAGTTACCCGTCCAGTCGGCTACAAGACCCTGCAGGGCAACCATGATGGCAAAGCCCACAACCATGGTCATGAAGGCGCCCGAGGCAATGGCGGTGTATTTGCCGAGGCCCTCGGTGGCGAGGTTGAAGATGCCGCCCCACATCACGCTGGCGCAAAGGCCCACGAGCAAGAAGCAGAAGATGCCGACGGGTACGTCGCCCCACAGAATAGCCATGTTCGTGAAGTCGATACCAGGAACGCTAACGGCGACGGTGGTGGGCAGGTAGATGCCCAAAAGTGTCAAAATGATGGCCAAGCCGGCTACAAAGGTCATCATGGCCTTGGTGCTGACCTTGCCGCCCACGCTGGCGCCAATGAAACGGCCGATGAGCATGAACAGGAAGTAGATGCTGCCCAGCGTACCAACGTAGCCTGCGTCCATCGCGAGGCCTGGCGTGGGAGCGTCGGGTGCAGCAGTCAGATACTGCAGGATGAAACCGGGGATACCCATCTCGATGCCGCCATAAAGGCCGATGGCAAGGATGCCGAGGTTGAAGTGGCGGAAAGAGAAGGCTGAATGAGGATCCTTAACGGCACTCTTTACTTCTACCTTTTGCTGGGGCTCTTCAATCTTGGTGAACAGGATGACGACGAAGGCAATGACGAAGATGGCCAGGGCTATCATCAGGGCAGGTGTGGCGTCTGAAATCTTTGCCTTTGCGGCGTCGCCGATGAGGGCGCCCATGATGATGTATACGGCAACGGCTGCCGTCGAGTTGAACACGCCACCCGTCTGGATGAGCTGGTTGCCCTTGTTGCCACCGCCGCCGAGGATGTTCAGCATGGGGTTTACTACGGTGTTAAGGATGCACATGCAGGCACCCGAGATGAGAGCGCCGCACAGATAGACGGCCATGCCGCCCCAGCCCGACAACCACTGAATGACGATGCCCGTGATGCCCACGAGGAGACCGATGAGGGCTGTGCGCTTGTAGCCCCACCGCTGAATCATCATGCCAGAGGGGAAACCCATCAGCAGATAGGCACCGAAGTTTCCGTAGTTACCAATCATGGCCATGAAGTTGGTGGTTCCGAACTGGTTCTTCACGATAACGCCCATGGGCGAACAGAGGTTCGTCACGAAGGCAATCATTGCAAACAGGGCTATCATGACGATAATGGCGCCCCATTGTTTCTTTTGTTCCATAAAAGACCCCCTCCCCGCTCCCCCGTGGTGGGGGAGAGTAGAATGTTTTGTGGGGAGGTATTCTACTTAGTTGTTATTGTTAAGATTATTATTTGACTTGACGATAACCACTCCGCTCCCTCCACGGGAGGGAAAGGGGGGTGGGTCTTATTTGTCCGTTCCAAACTTATATACCGTCTTTTGCGTGTACAGCTCGCCTGGCTTCAGGACTACCGATGGGAAGTAGGGACGATTGGGGCTGTCGGGGAAGTGCTGTGCCTCGAAGCAGAGAGCCGAGCGGCGGGGAGCCGTGGCGCCGTGCTGCAGGGGGTAGCCCGTTGCCCAGTTGTCGCTGTAGAACTGCACGCCTGGCTCCGTGGTCCAAACCTCCATTGTGCGACCGCTGACGGGTTCCGTCATTTCGGCTGCGAGCGACAGTTCGCCGGGTTCCTGCTTGTTCAGCACAAAGCAGTGGTCGTAGCCTGCGCCGTTCTTGATTTGCTCGTCGTCGGCATCGATGTCCTGGCCCACGGGCTTCGGAGTGCGGAAGTCAAAGGGTGTGCCTTCAACCTTCAGGATTTCGCCCGTTGGGATGGCCGTCGGGTCGATGGGGATGAATAAGTCGGCATTTATGCGCAGCACGACGTTGGTGACTTCCGGAGTGGGGTTCTGAATGCCAGAGAGTGAGAAGTAGCCGTGTGAGGTCATGTTGACGATGGTCTTCTTGTTGGTCATTCCGCGGTAGTCGATAACCAGTTCGTTGTCGTCGGTCAGCGAGTAGCGCACGGTCATCTTCAGCTCGCCAGGGAAACCTTCCTCGTAGTAGGCGAAGGTGTAGCGCAGAACGAGTTCGCGCTCGTTAATCTGCTCAGCATCCCACACGCGGGCATGAGCGCCTGTCGGGCCGCCATGAAGCGAGTTGGGGCCGTTGTTGATGGCCAGCGTGTACTCTTTGCCGTTCATCGTGAACTTGCCCTTGCAGATGCGGTTTCCATAGCGGCCGATGAGGGTCGACAAGAAAGGCTCGGGGCTTGCCACTACGTCCTTTATGTTGTCGTGGCCCTGAATGACGTTTGCATAGTTGCCATTGCGGTCGGGTACCATTATAGACACAAGGGCACCACCATAGTTGGTGATGTCCACTTCCATACCATTATTGTTTACTAAGGTGAAAAGGTCAGTTTCCTTGCCCTGAACCACGGCCTGAAAGTCTTCGCGCTTCAGGCCCGAGAGGTGTTGTGGTGTCATAGTAATCAGTTTTAAAGTTAAAAGACGTAGGGCAAATTTAGATATTCTTTTTCATTCGTGCAACCTTTCTGTCGAAAAATTTAGAAATATGTCTGGTAACTATGATTCTTTGAGCAAGTCGGCCACGACAAACGACGAACCGCCGACGAAGACGATGTCCTCGGGACTGGCGCTGGCCAGTGCTGCCTCGTAGGCCGAAGCGACGTTTGAATAGCAGGTTGGCTGCCCTTGCGCGTCGGTGTGGCTCTTCAGTCCGAGTTCGCGACCAAGCGCAGCGATTTCGTTGGCTTTCATTGCCCGATGGACTGAGGCTTGCGTGAAATAGTATGTGGCTTCGTGGGGTAGCAGTGCGAGCGATGCGCGAACGTCCTTGTCGCCTGCCATTCCTAAGACGATGCGAAGCGTCGCTCTTCCCCCCTCGAAGCTTTGTTTCTCGTTGCGCGACGCTTTGCTTTGCTCATCGTTACGCGACGCGTTGCTTGGCTTCTCGTTGCGCAATGCAAGGGCTTCTGTGAGTTGTTTGGCAATGTACTGAAGGCCTGCGGGGTTGTGACCCGTGTCGCAGATTACGGTCGGCTCCTTGCGCAGCTGTTGCCATCGGCCCATCAGTCCTGTGAGTTCGCAAACGTGCAGGAAGCCTTCCCTTATGCTTTCGTCGGAGAGCTCGAAATATTTTGTGCGGAGGACCTCCGTGGCGGCGAGAATCGTGGCTGTGTTTTTCTCCTGGCAGAGCCCTCGAAGTTCGGCTTTGACGGTGCCGAAATGGCGGGTTACGTAGCTGCCGTCTTCGTGCTTTATTATTTCATCCTTTTCGTCAGCAAAGATGATTTCTGAATTGGTTTCCAGTGCTTTATCTGAGAATACTTTTCTCACCTCGGGCTGGCCGTGCGTCTCTCCTATGACTGCGGGCGTATGGGGCTTGATGATGCCTGCTTTCTCGTGGGCAATCTTCTCTAATGTGTCGCCGAGGAGCTGAGTGTGCTCAAGGCTGATGTTTGTGACGACGGACAGGATGGGAGTGATGATGTTCGTGCAGTCGAGGCGTCCGCCAAGGCCAACCTCAATGACCGCTACGTCCACTTGCTGCTCCTTGAAATATTGAAAAGCCAGGGCCGTTGTGAGCTCAAAGAAGGAGAAACCACCCTCCAGCCTTTCTCCCAGGGGGGAAGTCTTCATGTCTTCCACGAAGTCGATTACGCGTTGCTTGGGAATCATCTCGCCGTTGACACGTATTCGCTCGCGAAAGTCCACCAGGTGGGGACTGGTGTATAGCCCCACGCGAAGGCCGGCCGATTGGAGTATGGCCGCAAGTGTGTGGCTCACGCTGCCTTTGCCGTTCGTGCCTCCCACGTGAATCGTCTTGTAAGATTGGTGGGGGTGTCCGAAATACTCGTCAAGCAGGTAGGTGCTCTCCAGTCCTTCCTTATATGCGTTCGCCCCGATGTTCTGAAACAGCGGGGCGACATTATACAGGAAGTCGATGGTTTCTTCGTAGTTCATCGTCATCTTGAATTAACTGAACATTGCCTTGAATTTCTCAAATATGCGCTTGCGGCACGATTCGCTGGGGCGGAAGTTGTCGCTCTTTGCAAACTGCTCCATCGCTTGCTTCTCGTCACGCGAGAGCGTTTCGGGAATGTAGACACTGATGTGAACGATGAGGTCGCCGGTTCCGTAACCGTAGCCCTGAACGGCGGGCAGTCCCTTGCCGCGCAGGCGCACTACCTTGCCAGGTTGCGTGCCCGGCTCTATCTTTATGCGTGCCTTGCCGTCGAGTGTGGGAATCTCCACGTTGCCGCCCAAAGTTGCTGTGGGCACGTCGAGCAGAAGGTTGTAGACAAGATTCTGTTCCTCGCGCACGAAATCCTTGTGTTCCTGCACTTCGATGAACACCTGTATGTCGCCTGCCACGCCGTTGTGTTTGCCGGCATTGCCTTTCCCAGGCACGGTAACCACCATGCCGTCGGCCACTCCTGCAGGTATTTTTACTTCCACTACTTCCTCGCCGGCAACAATGCCTTCGCCGTTACAGCGCTTACACTTGTTCTTAATCGTGTGTCCTTCGCCTCCACATGTGGGGCAGGCTTGTTGTGTTTGCATGCGGCCGAACATCGAGTTCACCGTGCGCACAGTGTAGCCCTTTCCGCCACATGTCGGACATGTCTGCATCTGGCCGTCCTCGCTGCCCGAACCGTGGCAATGGTCGCAGGTGACATTCTTGCGCACCTTGAATTTCTTCGTAACGCCCTGTGCCACTTCGTTCAGCGTCAGGCTCACCTTCAGTCGTAAGTCGCTGCCGCGATACACTTGCTGTCCGCCGCGGCCGCGGCCGCCGCCTCCGCCGAAGCCTCCAAAGTTGAACTCGAAGCCTCCGCCGCCCATGCGTCCGCCAAAGATGTCGCCGAACATCGAGAAGATGTCGTCCATATTCATTCCGCCGCCAGAGAATCCGCCACCCATGCCGTTCAGACCCTCGTGGCCGAACTGGTCGTAGCGGGCACGCTTCTGTTCATCGTGCAGCACGTCGTATGCCTCGGCGGCCTCCTTGAACTTCTCCTCGGCTTCTTTGTTACCAGGGTTGCGGTCGGGGTGGTATTTGATGGCCATTTTCTTGTAGGCAGCCTTTATCTCTTGCTGTGTGGCGTCCTTCTTAACGCCCAGCACCTCGTAGAAATCTCTCTTTGCCATAGTCTAATAAGATTAGATTCCAACAACTACTTTGGCAAAACGCAGCACGGTGTCGTTCAGCATGTATCCTTTTTCGGTGCAGTCGATGACTTTTCCCTTCAGTTCGTCGCTGGGTGCAGAAAATTGAGTGACAGCTTCGTGGAAGTCGGTGTTGAAGTCTGCTCCCTCGGTTTTCATCTGCGTCACGCCCTGTGTTTCCAACACTTTCAGGAACTTCTTGTAGATGAGGTCAACGCCTTCCTTCACGGCTTCCACGTCCTCAGCCTTTTCGATGTGTTGCAGGGCGCGCTCGAGGTCGTCGACAACGGGCAGCATGGCCTCCAGGACTTTGCGTCCACCATTCAGAATGAGCTCAGCCTTTTCCTTGATGATGCGCTTGCGGAAATTGTCGAATTCGGCTTGTTTGTACAGTCGCTCTTTCTCTAACTCTTGGATGCGTGCTTCGGCGGCTGCCAGTTTGTCCTCAGTGGTTTCCTCGGTGGCTTCAGCCTCTGCCTCTTGTTTCGTTTCAGCAGTTTCGGCGTCCTGTACGGCTTCGTTCGTGATTTCCTCTTCCTTTATTTGTTCTTCTTTCTCTTTACTCATGATTATTTATTTATTATTTGTTATACACTGATTCGTTCTACAAATATCTTGCCAAACCAGTGCTTCCTTGTCTTCTTAATCATAAAAACGGCTTCCCGTCATCAGGAAGCCGCCCTAACTTTTAATCTTCAATTTCAACTATCCTTCGCCGTACATGCGTGCTTTCAACTCGCGGATAGCGTCGCTGGCGATGTAGTCATCGTATTCCATCAGCTTGTCGATGGTGCCGTTGGGTGTGAGCTCTATGATTCGGTTGGCCACAGTCTGAATGAATTCGTGGTCGTGGCTGGCAAAGAGAATGTTGCCCTTGAATTGCTTGAGGTTGTTGTTGAAGGCCTGAATGCTTTCAAGGTCGAGGTGGTTGGTGGGCGTGTCGAGCACGAGGCAGTTGGCATTGCGCAATTGCATGCGTGCAATCATACATCTCATCTTTTCACCTCCGCTGAGCACGTTCACCTTCTTCAGTACTTCCTCGCCAGAGAAGAGCATACGGCCAAGGTATCCTTTCATGAATACTTCGTTTCCCTCTCCATATTGCATGAGCCAATCGACGAGGTTCTTGTCGGATTGGAAAAACTCGGTGTTGTCGAGCGGCAGGTAGGCCTGCGTGATGGTGATACCCCAGTTGTATGTTCCCCCTTGAGCTTGGCGGTTGCCCATGATGATTTCGAAGAGTGCAGTCATGGCTCGTGGGTCGTGGCTCAGGAAGACCGTCTTCTGTCCCTTCTCAATGTTGAAGGACACGTTTTGGAAGAGCAACGTACCGTCTTCGGCTACGGCCTTGAGGTCCTGCACCTCCAGAATCTGGTTGCCTGGTTCGCGCTCCATCTGGAAGATGATACCTGGGTATTTGCGCGTTGAGGGGCGTATTTCCTCCACGTTCAGCTTCTCGAGCATCTTCTTGCGGCTTGTGGTTTGCTTCGACTTTGCCACGTTGGCCGAGAAACGTCGTATGAATTCCTCCAGTTCCTTGCGCTTCTCCTCGGCTTTGGCCTTTTGGTTCTGGGCCTGACGCAAAGCTAACTGCGAGGATTCGTACCAGAAGGAGTAGTTACCGGCAAACATGGTGACTTTACCGAAGTCAATGTCGACGGTATGTGTGCAGACAGAGTCGAGGAAGTGTCGGTCGTGGCTCACCACGAGTACGGTCTGCTCAAACTCCGAGAGATATTGTTCGAGCCACTGCACGGTGTCGAGGTCGAGGTCGTTGGTGGGCTCGTCGAGGAGCAGGTTGTCGGGGTTTCCGAAAAGCGCCTTTGCCAACATCACGCGCACCTTTTCCTTACCTGACAGTTCTCCCATCAGCTGGTTGTGCTTGCTTTCCTTGATGCCAAGTCCCGAGAGCAGTGCAGCAGCGTCGCTTTCGGCGGTGTAGCCTCCCATCTCTGCAAACTTTTCCTCCAGCTCTGCCACGCGTATGCCGTCCTCGTCGGTGAAGTCGGCCTTCGCATAGAGCGCTTCGCGCTGGCGCATGATATCCCACATTGTGGTGTGTCCCATCAGTACAGTGTTGAGCACCGTTTCCTGGTCGTATTGGAAGTGGTCCTGCGAGAGCACGCTGAGTCGTTCGCCTGGGCCCAGCTCGATGGTGCCCTTGTTGGGCTCCAGTTCGCCGCTGATGGCTTTCAGCAGGGTTGATTTGCCGGCTCCGTTGGCGCCAATTATACCATAAATATTTCCGGGTGTAAACTTGATATTAACGTCCTTGTAGAGGACACGTTTGCCAAATTGAATGGCTAAGTTGGATACTGTTATCATTATTTTTTGAGTGATTCGCTAATAAATTGGAAAGGCAGAAGGTCGCGCACGGTGCTGATGACGTGGGTTCCGCTGGTGCCGTAGAGCAAGACGCGCATGGGGCGTTTGTATCGGTCCTCCACCTCAAGCATCACCTGCCGGCATGCTCCGCAGGGCGAAATGGGTTCGGGGTAGAAATGGCCGTTTGCATAAGCTGCTACCGCCAGCGCTACGACGTTCTTGTCGGGGTGCTCGTGCTGGGCATGGAACAGGGCAGTCCGTTCGGCGCATAGGGCCAGAGGATAGGAGGCATTCTCCTGATTGCTGCCGGTCACGATGGTGCCGTCTTCGAGTCGCAGTGCGGCTCCCACTTGGAAGTGTGAATAGGGGCTGTAGCTTTGTTGTGTGGCCTTTTTGGCCAGCTCCACGAGTTCGCGGTCTTCGGCGCTTAGCTCGTCGTCCTGATAGACTGCAACCTCGCTTGTGATGTTGTACTTTTCCATACTGAAAGCCTTATTTGCGTACAAAGGTACAAAAATAAGTTGAAAGTTGAAAGTTGCTAACTTGAAATTTGCTATCTTTGCATTCGTAAATGCTTGTGCCATGAAACGATTCGTGCTATTTCTTCTCCTTTTCTCGTTCTCTCATTCTCTCATCTTCACTGCTGCCGCCCAGCGCCCCAGTCAGGCCTATTGGGATTACATTCAGCGCTACAGTGGGATGGCGCAGGACCAGATGCGCAAGCATTGTATTCCCGCCAGCATCACGCTGGCCCAGGGCTTGCTCGAGAGTGGGGCAGGCCGGAGCGATTTGGCCCAGAGGGCAAACAACCACTTTGGCATTAAGGTGGGCGTGGGGTGGAATGGCCCTTATGTGGTGAAGAGCGACGATCGCCCCGATGACCGTTTCCGCAAGTATGGCAGTGTGGCCGAAAGTTACGAAGACCACTCGCAGTTTCTCCTGAAACCCCGCTATGCCAGCCTATTTCAGTTGTCTCCCACCGACTACAAGGCGTGGGCTCGAGGCCTGAAGCGATGTGGCTATGCAACCAGCCCTACGTATGCCGAGCAGCTGATTACAATCATCGAAAACTACAACCTCCATCAATACGATACGGGTTCAATCGTGCGCCGTGGCGACCATCGCGGTGCCTATAACTATCTGTCCAACACGCCTGGAGTGCGGCAGCCTAATGTCCTTTCCTCGCGCGAACAGGCCGAGCAACTCTTCTACCAAAGCCACCAGTTGGGGCAGTGCAACGGAGTCTATTACATCGTGGTTCAGCAGGGCGACAATTTGCCCACGATATCGATGATGACGGGCCTGAGAAAGCGCCGCTTGCGTCGCTACAACGAGTTGCCCAAGGACTATGTGCCCAAGGCGGGCGACATACTGTTCCTGGGAAAGAAGAAGTCGAAGGCGGACAAGGCCATGAAGGGTATTCCGCATCTGGTGCAGGAGGGCGAGTCGATGTACAGCATCTCGCAGCGCTATGGCATACGCCTGACGAGCCTCTACAAACTCAACTCCCTGCCCGAGGATTATATGCCGCAGCCGGGCCATATGTTGCGCGTGCGCTGATGATTTTGAGGAAAAGAGTAAATTTTTCAACTTTCAACTTTCAACTTTCAACTTTTATCACTATCTTTGCAGTCGCTTTCCGAAACATGAAGGCAATCGGGGTGTAGCGCAGTTGGTAGCGTTCCTGGTTTGGGACCAGGCGGTCGCCCGTTCGAGTCGGGTCGCCCCGACCTAATAAGTTGAAAGTTGAAAGTTGAAAATTGGCCTACGGCGAAGTGACGCTATATGAGAAATCCAATTTTCAGTTTTCAATTTTCAACTTTTAATGCCAAGATTCTTCGTCTTGCCTTGCCCTCTGTGGTGACGAACATAACCGTTCCCCTCCTGGGACTGGTGGATACGGCCGTCGTGGGCCACATGGGTGCCTCGGAGCACATTGCCGCCGTGGCCATAGGCACCACGATTTTCAGCATGACTTATTGGCTGTTTGGATTCCTGCGCATGGGCACGACGGGCCTTGTCTCCCAGGCCCATGGGGCTGGCGACGAGGCTGCCATTCGTGAGGGCCTTCTGCAAGGGCTGTCGATTGGCTTCCTGATTAGTGCCTTGCTTCTTCTGCTCCAAACCCCTCTCTTGCACTTCGCCCTGTGGCTCATGCAGCCCGAGGCTGAGGTTGCCCGACTGGCTTCCGACTATTTCCGTGTATGCATCTGGGGCGCTCCGGCCATGCTCTCCACCTATGTGCTCACGGGCTGGTTCATTGGCATGCAGGACACACGTACTCCCATGCGGATGGCCATCCTGCAGAACCTGCTGAACATCTTCTTCACGTTAGTCTTCGTCTATGGCTTTGGCCTTGGCGTTCGCGGCGTTGCTTTGGGCACCGTTGTGGGCCTCTATGCCGGTGCCGCCTTTGGCGGCCACAGAGCGCGCAGAGAAGACAGAGGACGCAGAGAGAGCGTGGGGGAGAGAGAACAGCGAGAACAGAGTAGGAGCGTTTGGAGCGAAGCCTCTGTGCGCTCTGTCTTCTCCGTGTTCTCGGTGTATATTTATATATTCCTGCGCACGCTTTGTTTGGTGGCCGTCACCGTTTTCTTCACGTCGGCAGGCAGCCGCATGGGCACGCTCACGCTCGATGCCAACACGCTGCTCATGCAGTTCTTCATCGTCTTCTCCTATTTCACCGACGGACTGGCCAATGCCGCCGAGGCCCTGAGCGGCGGGCATGTGGGCAAGAAGGATAGGGCAGGGCTCCTGGCAACCGTGGGCGGACTTTTCCGCTGGGGCTTCGCGCTGGCCTTCCTTTTCACCGTTGTCTATGCCGCAGCTGGCCCGTGGCTTCTCTCGCTGCTCACCAACCAACAGGCGGTAACCTCCTTTGCCCTCCGCTATTTGGCTTGGATTATTGCCGTTCCGCTCGTGTCCGTTGCCGCCTTTGTCTGGGACGGTATATATATAGGAATGACGCTGACGCGCAGGATGTTCCTTTCCATGTTCCTGAGCGCCATCGTCTTCTTTGTGCTCTGGTTCCTGCTTGGCCCTCGCTTTGGGAACCACGCCCTTTGGCTTGCCTTCCTCAGCTATCTGGCCACGCGCAGCCTCATGCAGACCGCCCTCTTCCCCCGCCGTTAGCCGTCCTTCAGCAGAATACATTGCGTCGCACCAGCCCTCGCGACGCATTGTTTAGGGCCTCGCGACGCATTGTCTTTTTACCCGATGCCCTTTTCTCCCATTACAACGGATATGCTTTTCATGTGCTTCGTTCTTTTAATATTCATGTTTTCTTTTGGGGTTCATGGGGAACCATCCCTTCCGTACGCGGTCATGCTGCTGGTGCAGTTCCAGAATGCTCCAGAAGCTGGAGAAGGCTACGACGCCGAGGATGATGCTCGCGTATTCATTCGGGACGAACAACGAGGCAACGAGGGCAGCAATGCCGGCCACGAGGAAGGCCGGCCAGCACTGCTTGCCGAAGTGGTATTCGCTCTTGATGACCAGCGGATGGAACACCCCGATGGTCAGAAACGTGGCGAGACCGATGATGAGTCCGATGTAGTTCATAATAGATAATAGAAAAGGTCCCTCTCCCGAAGTCCCTTCCATTCGGGGAGGGACTTCGGGAGGACGGGGGAGGTTTATTTCAAGACCTTGCGAACCGTTGTGCTTCCGTCGGTGCTGCGCGACTTTATCAGATATACACCGCGCTGGGGCGTGGTGATGCGCTGTCCGGCCAGGTTGTAGATGCCATCCGCGAAGGGAACTGCCGCCTTGTTGGCGCTTACGGACGTGACGCTCTCGATGGGATAGAAGTCCGCGGGCGATGTGTCGCCTTTGAAGGCGAAGTAGGCCTTGTGGGCAGGATTGACGAAGGTGGCTCCGCCGGTGGCCGACCAGTTGAAGCCCGTTTCCCCTTCTTCGTTTTCGGTCAGGGTGTAGTAGTAGCTTCCGCCGTGTGTCAGTTCATCCGCATCCGTCCCGCGCAACTGGTTGATGGGGTCCACAGATTTCTTCTTGGTGGTGGGCATCATGTCATAGACACCGGGCGTGGCTTTCAGCACGAGGGCCTGACCTGCGGGAAGCACTGTGCCTGCCTCCGTGAAACTGCGGTTGACCGTGATTTTGCCGTTCTTTTGTATGCAAGTATAGGCTTCCATGCCCTCGGGGAGCAGGAAACTCTGGTCGCTGTAGTAAAAGGTGGTGTAGCCCGAAGCGGGAACCTCGACCCTAACGAACGGCCGTTTGTAGGTGATGTCAAATCCTTGGAAGTTGAACCATTGTGCTTCGCTGGTTACGGTTGCCGACAAGGTCATTTGGCTGTCATCGACAATGATGTCCGTTAGCCGCGTCTGGGCGGCATCGCTGGCAAGGGTCTGTGCGGCGCCGGCTGCCGTCTCTTCGGCATTCATCAAGACTTCATTCTCTATAATCTTGTCCCTTGTAGGCATGTTGCCCTTGACGGTGCCTTGCGCCTGAGCCGTTACGGTAGGCACCTTCCCTGTGGCATCGTTGCGATAGAACCCGTGGAAGACGACTTCATAGACACCATTGGGGATGTCGGTCTGCGTTTGTTCCAACGTGATGGGCTGGTGCAATACTTCGATGTCGCCTTCCTTGATGGTCGTGGAGGTTTCTGTCCAGTCGGCAGTCGTGTTGTTGCCCAGCATGTCGGCATTGGTGAACAGTGCGCTGACATCCAGTTCGGCATCCACATAGGGCGCAGCGGCAAGAATGAGGTTGCGTGTGGCTGTGCGAATTGTTCCTACTGTGGCATCGGCGGCAACGTACGCCTGATGAGCCTTTTGCAATTCGTTGGCAAATTCTGTTTCCTTCTCCGCATCTACGATAGCTTGATAGACTTTGTAGAGCCGCTTCCTCTCCTTGTACAGGGCATAGTTGCCGTTGGAGATGTCCTTCACGGGGATGAATGCCCAATGGATAAAGTTGCGTCCGTTCCTTGTGGTGAGCGGGCCACCATAGGCATAGGTCACATCGAGCAGGGCATCCTGGCTGTCGGATTTCAGGGTGTAGAGCTTGCCCATCGGAGAATCTATCCCCTGATAGGTGAATGCGCTTTCCGTCCTCGAACGGTCGCTCCAGACATTGGCGGCATCAGGCAGGCATCCGATGCACGAACTGGACTTGTCGCGGAAGGAGAGGAACACTTTGCCTGCGGTGTCCTTCGATACCACTATCCTGAATCTGTTGGCCACACTTTTGTCGCCCTTTGGCAGACGCTGGGACACGGTTTGGGTGTTCCAACTCATTCCGTAGGTGACAAAGGCATCCGCATCCACATTGTACAGATAGACGTTTTCCGACGCCGTTATTCGTGCCAAATCCTTGCCAGGCACCACGGGAGGCGCCCAAGCGCTACCCTCTGCGGGTTCGGCTTGGTTCATCAGCTGTGCTATTTCGTCCTGACTCAGTGCGTAGTTGTAGATGCGCAGGTCGTCAACGTAGCCATTCATCAGAGGAATGTCTGCCGTCTGACCACAGCCGACGAAGTTTCGCACGGGACGCAAGTCGGAGAGCCGGACATCGACGTGTTCGGAAGTGGCAATCTCGGCGCCATCCACATACAAGGCAATGCGCCCAGAACCAATGGTCAGCGCCAAATGGTGCCAACCCTGCTGGGGCTGCGAGGCTTCCAGCGTTTGCGAGGTTGCTCCGTTTTTCAGCGTCAGACGCATCTTGCCGCCTTGGTTCAGCGAGAGGCTGGCTTCGTGGTCAGCATCTGCGCCAAAACTGAACAGCCGGCTTCCCTCAGGGATATTTCCGGGATTGTAAACCCATGTGGTGATGGTGGTGTGGGGCAGGCAAGTCGTCATAGCGGGAATGGCCATGTAGTTGGAGGTTCCGTCCAACATAAGTGCGTCGCGTCCGGAACGATGATAGCCGTTGACGTTCGAGAAACTGCGTGCATCGGCAACAACACCATCTAACAGGTTTTCCGAAAGGTCGGTTGCCGACTGCTCAAACTCGTATCGTGCCACAAGTCCCTGTTCGCCGGAGGTGCTGGCGGATACCGCATCGGATTTCTCTGAACGGTTTTGCGAATAGTCAACGCTCACGACGGCATATTCATAGGTGACACCCTCGCGGCAACTGTTGTCAACGAAACAGGGGACCATGATGTTGCGCCCGATGACGTCGAACTCCGTAGCCGATTCTGCACGCTTCTCGCCACGCAGCACGAGGAAACCATAGAAGTCGCGGTCTTGCGTGTTTGCGTCCCATCGGAGCGCAATGGAGTGATTCTTAGGTGTGGCGGTGAGCCCGGTCGGCTTGGCGGGTGGCGTAGTTTCGTAGGTTGCATCGGCTGGCAAGAGTCTCCACAACTGTTGGTCCTCATCGGCTTCGGAACAGATTTTGACAGCGACGTTGTTCGTCGTGCTTCCATTGGGAATTTCGAGATACAGGCCCGACTGATAGTTGCGAATCCTGTAGTAGCCGTCGCCTGCATATTCGAACGTCCATCGTTGGTTCTCGAGTTTCGTAACGGGGTAAACGCTCACCGTACCGCCGACGTTGACCTGGAAGCCTCCCGTCTCCAGGTTCATGCTCAGATTCCTGACGCTGTGGACATAGAATCCTGTCAGGTCTCCGCCGTTGTCCTTCAGCGCTTCCAGCGTCCATTTCTGGTAGGCGTAATTCTTGTTGTCGTATTGTACGACGGCAGCGGAATTGCTTGTCGAACCGCCTTGGATGGTAAGCAGTTTCTTTGTCTTCTTGTTGACGATGATGTATTCTTTGTCGCTGGTCAGGGGGCAGAGAGGTACGTCCTCGCCCTGATGGATCTGCACGGTGCGTTCGGCGCTCATCTGATATTTGTCACCATAGCGGTAGCCTCCTGGCAGCATGATTGGGTAGGAGAAGTATGGACCATTGCCGTCGAAATAGACGGGCTTGTCCGTGCTCACATATTCATAGCTGCACGGGAATGCCTGACGCTCGCTGGCGCCCGCAAAAGCCTTCACTACACCATTTGGCAGTCGATAGACGGCAGCTGCTGTCCAGGCGGCTCGGTTCTCGCCGTATCCCAGTCGGGCACCGCCTTCGCTGGTGGCCAGGCAGAAGTCGCCGCGTGAGGGACCGACAGTGCCCCACCAGATGCCGTTTTCCATGCCATATTGCACTCCCACAATGCCCTCCATCACGTTGTGCAGTTCATCGTTGGTACCCACATTTCCGTCGGCCTTCACCTTCGAGTAAAATTCGGCATAGTTGTCGAAGGAGCCTGCAAGTTGGTGGGTGTTCCCTTCATCGACGTAGGGCTTCATGTGGTTGTACCATTCCCACGCCCCGTCGTTGTTGCAGGTGTTGCCTGCGCAAATGCGAATCCCATCGAAGAAAGGGTCTTCGCGAATCAGTTTGGCGACGGCCTTGAAGTCGTCCTTCGTTCCTTGGTTGCTGTCGGTGACGTCTGGCTCGTTGAAGGGAGCGATGGCCACCACGTTCACACCATAGTCCTGGGCGTACTTGACGGTTGCCTTGATGACTTTGTACCACTCTTCCGGGTGATGGAGAAAGACATCGACATTGATATCTATAGGGTCGGAATTGAGTAGCAAACCCGTAGGACGGCTGAGGGATATATGGTTCAGTCGCGACCGCAGGTATTGCTGTTGCCTTTGGGAGAGATTCCCATTGGCGTCCACAGGGTCCATGACTTGAAACGAGAATCTGCCGTATGTCAGATTGTCAAGTCCGATGAAGTTGACGCCTCGCCGAACATTCCCTTCGTCGTCCCAGGCAGTGTCCATCCCCCAATGAATGGGGGTGGGAACGCCTGCATCGGTATATTTAAAAGGTATCTTCACCGCATTCCGCTCTCCCAGCTGGAGATACATGGAAGCGCGTGGGGTGAGGGTCGTTGAAACAACGTTGCGGGGGACGTTGTCTGCGTCCCCCTGTCCGTGGATGTTGTCTGCGAAAATCGAACCTGCTGAAAGGAAGAAGGTTCCGATGATTAGAGATAGTGTCTTATTCATGGTTTGTTCAATTCGACTGGGTGTGCTTGGAAGCCATGTTTTTACAACTTAAAGCTGTCCGACTTCACGTAGATGCGGTAGTCCTTGATGCTCTCGGGGGCTCCTTCCTCGGCGCGGGGCAGATACTGGAAGCCCGACATCGTCTTGTCCTGACCCATGTCGATGATGACGGCGTGGGGGAACTTCACACCGCGGTTGGTGCTCCAGTAGGTGCTCTCCTGCAAGTCGAATATCTTGTCGGCATTCTTGTTACCGCTTTGCACGTCCTCGTCGTCGGCATAGGCTATCGTCCACGATTCGCGCGAGAGGCGCTGACCGTCCTCGTCGAGCATGTACCACTCGGCGATGCAGGCGTATTCGCGATTCCAGTGGCTCGAGAGTGCCTCGATGCAGACGTAGCGGCCTGTGACGGGCTGGTCGAAGCGGACTTCCTGCCAGCCGTTGCCGGGCTTGAACTGACCCACCTTCACGGGCTTCTCACCCTTGAGGTCGAGGTTCTGCCCTTTAAGGCGATGCATAACGGGGCCTGCCAGCTGCAGTTTGTTCAGTTCGGGCTCTTTCTGTCCCCAGACAACCTTCTCCTTGGGACCAACCACGTCGAGCACGATGACTTCGTTCTTGCCCTTCTTCAGCCAGCAACCTGGCACGTAGAGCGTCTGCTGCGGGCCTATCGACCAGATGCGGCCCAGGGCGTGGCCGTTGACATACACCTGTCCCTTGCCCCATGTCTCGAAGTTGAGGAATGTGTCGCCCACCTTCTTCAAGTCGAAGTAGCCGCGGTAGTACCCCGGCTTTGTGGTGAGGTCCTTGCCGCCGGTGGCCAACTTGCTGGACTTGCCCAGTCGCATGCCCTGGTCGGGTTGGCTCAGGTCGTTGTTGTGAGCAAAGGCATCCACAGCTTTCTCGTAACTGTCGGGCAGGGTAACCTTGACCCATGCGCTGGGTTTCCATGTGGTCTCGATGTAGTCGATGCTGGCCGTTATGACAATATCACCAACGATGCCTTTGAAGTCCTTGATGGCGCGTCCGAAGTTGATGCGGCCCATGCCCTCGACCAGAATCTGCAGCTCGTCGCCCTTCTGAACGGGAGGCAGGGTGATGCTCTTTTCATTCTTCACGCGGTCGGCGGCGCCCACGAACTTGCCGTTGACGAACACCTGTGCATAGTCGTGAAACTCAGCCTTCAACACGCTCTGCACGGGGATTTCGGGCAGCTGGGTGGTGTACAGCATCGAGCCCCAGCCCATGTCCATTTCCTCGAAAGTCATCAGTCCGCCCTCTTTGCGAATGTAACCAAAGCTGTTCAGTATCGACGAGAACTCCGTCAGTTCAAACTTCGGCACCTCGATGATGGGCATCGGAGCTTTGGGGGCGGCGGGCAGTTTCTTGTCTGAGTACTTCTGCATCATCTCGCGCAGCTTCCAGAACTTGGGCGTTGCCTGTCCGTATTCGTTGATGGGTGCGTCGTAGTCATAAGAGGTTACGTCGGGCGCAAAGCCAGGCGAGTTGGCACCTGCCCAGTGGCCGAACGAGGTGCCTCCGTGGGTCATGTAGAGCGAGAAGGAGATGCCCTTGGAGAGCATTTCGTCCAGTCCGTTCACCATGTCCTCGGCACCGCGTGTCTCGTGGCGGGCTCCCCACTTGTCGAACCAGCCGCTCCAGAACTCAGAACACATCTTTGGCGCGTTGGGGCGCAGTTCGCCAAGGCGACGGAACTGCGAGTCGATGTTGGCGCCCGTGCCGAAGTTCATTGTCCACGTCAGGTCGTCCAGACCGTTCTTCTCAAAGTTCGAGGCCCAGTCGCACTGGAACAGGGGCATGTCCTGTCCGTAGATGCCGCGCAGGCAGTCGCGAATCTCGCTGACGTAAGGCTTGTTCTCGCCGTACGAACCGTATTCGTTCTCCACCTGAATCATGATGATGGGACCACCGTTCTTCAGCGTCAGGGGCTCCAGCTGTTCACCCACTTTCTGTTCGAACAGCTTCACGCGTTCCATGAAGTAGGGGTCCTGCTCGCGCAACTTGATATCCTTCTTCTTCAGCAGCCACCAAGGCAGTCCGCCCATCTCCCATTCGGCACAAACGTAGGGCCCGGGCCTGACGATGACGTACATGTCGTTCTTCTGTGCCAGACGGCAGAACTGGGCTACGTCGTTGTTACCCGTAAAGTCGAACTGGCCCTCCTTCTGCTCATGGATGTTCCAGAATATGTAGATACATACTGCATTCATGCCCAGCGATTTGCACATCTTTATTCGATGTTCCCAATAGGGTTGTGGGATGCGAGGGTAGTGGACCTCGGCTGCCTTCACCACGAAGGGCTTTCCGTTGAGCAGGAACGTCTTGTTCCCGACCTCGAAGGTCTCGGTTTTCTTGTTTGCAGCAATAACAGACGTGCCCACCAGACAGAGGGCGACAAAGAGAATGTAGCGTAAGGTTTTCATGATGTTTTGGTTTCGAATTTGCACAAAGTTAGTAAATAATTACCAAATACGAGTTACGAGTAACGAAAAAAAAAGTAACTTTGTATTCAGTTAACACGTTATTCGTAACTCATTATTAGGTAATATGACAATGATAAAATGTCCAAAGTGCCAACGACACATTTCGTCGATGGTTCGGACATGTCCCGAATGTGGCGCCTCGATAGACCCCGAGTGGGCCGAGCAGGAGGCCTTGCGCGAACAGAAGAAACTCGACGAAGTGCCCTTTGAAGTAGAAGTCGGCCCCGAAGAGGATGTTGCAGAAGATGCCATCGCTGAGGAGGAAGTCGTTGAGGAGACACAACAAGTGGATAATGAGCCAGTCGAAGAGCCCCAAGCCCCCCAGACCACTCAACAGGAAACCGTAGCGGCCCAGGCGCCCGCTGCCAAGGCTGGCAGCAGGCTGATGCCTCTGTTTGTCGTGGTTGCTGTGCTCGGTGTGTTGATTGGCGGACTATGCTTCTACGACTACCGCATGAGCCAGGCGCGCGAAGAACGTGCCTATGAGTTGTTGCAAGACTGCTCGAATCCCGAGTTCTACGAAGACTTCCTCTTGAGGTTCAAGGACAGCAAGCATGCCGACGAGGTGCGTGAGCGCCTGCGTCAGGTGTCGCTGCAACAGCAGGAGTGGCAGAAACTCGTTCTCGGCGGCTCGCGCGAAAGCCTGCAACGCTTCGTTATCGAAAATCCATCCAGTCCTTATGTTAAGGTAGCACAGAGCCGCATCGACTCGATTGACTGGGCTGAGGCCAAGGCTGCAAACACGCTTGAAGCCGTAACCCGCTACATGGCCGTTCACCCCGACGGGTACTTCATCGACCAAGCCGAAACCGTGCGCCAGTCGCTGGAGCGCGCCAAGGCCGCAGCCGCTGCAGCCCTTCGCGATTCGCTTGCTGCAGCCGACTCGGCCCGGGTGGTCACTGAGTGACGCTTTTGGCAGACCCGTCGGAGGGTCGCCCGTCCCTTCCCTTCTTTCATTTTATATTTTTTGCGTATGCACTCGTGCGCTCGCGTGCGCGCCTTGCATCGTCGGGCCCTCGTCGATGCGTCGACGAGGCTCCATCGATGCGTCGACGAGGCTCCATCGATGCATCGATGGTGGCCCGACAATGCGTCGACGTTTTTCAGTCGAAGTGTGAGCGGTCAGAAACAACACGAGAGAGAGGTTGCACAGTTACGCGCAACCTCTCTCTATTTCTGTATAGGTCTGTTATCGACTTATTAGGCGTACAGCGGATACTTCTCCATCATGGCGTTGACGTCGCTGCGAACTGCTGCGATGTTCTCCTCGTTCTCGGGGTCGTTGAGCACGCGCTCGATGAGTTCGGCAATCTTCACCATCATGTCTTCCTTGGCACCACGTGTGGTGATGGCGGGTGTACCTAAGCGGATGCCGCTGGTTTGGAAGGCAGAACGTGTGTCGAAGGGCACCATGTTCTTGTTCACCGTGATGTCGGCGTCAACCAGAGCGCGCTCGGCAACCTTACCTGTCAGGTCGGGATACTTGGTGCGAAGGTCGACCAGCATCGAGTGGTTGTCCGTGCCACCGCTGACGATGTGGAAGCCACGCTTGATGAGTTCCTCGGCCAGCACGCGGGCGTTCTTCTGGACCTGCTTGGCCCACTCCTTGAACTCGGGCTGCAGAGCCTCGCCGAAGGCAACAGCCTTGGCGGCGATGACGTGCTCGAGCGGACCGCCCTGGATGCCGGGGAACACGGCGCTGTTCAGTAGGGCAGACATCATTTTCACTTCGCCCTTCGGTGTGGTCTTTCCCCATGGGTTGGGGAAGTCCTTACCCATCAAGATGATGCCACCGCGAGGGCCACGCAGGGTCTTGTGGGTGGTAGATGTGACGATGTGGGCATACTTCAGGGGATTGTCGAGCAGGCCGGCAGCAATCAGGCCAGCGGGGTGGGCCATGTCGATCATGAGCAGGGCGCCCACCTTGTCGGCAATCTCGCGCATCCGCTTGTAGTCCCACTCGCGGCTATAGGCCGAGCCTCCGCCAATGATGAGCTTGGGCTTGTGCTCCAGAGCCAGACGTTCCATCTCGTCGTAGTCGACGCGACCGGTCTCCTTGTTGAGGTCGTAGCCAATGGGGTTGTACAGGATGCCGCTTGTGTTGACGCGTGAGCCGTGGCTGAGGTGGCCTCCGTGGTCGAGGTTCAGTCCCATGAATGTGTCGCCGGGATTCAACACAGCGAAGAAGACGGCGGCATTGGCCTGTGCGCCAGAGTGGGGCTGCACGTTGGCATATTCGGCACCAAACAGCTGGCACACGCGATCGATGGCGAGCTGCTCAACCTTGTCAACTACCTGACAACCGCCGTAGTAGCGCTTGCCCGGATAGCCTTCGGCATACTTGTTGGTGAGAATGGAACCCATGGCTTCCATCACTTCGTCGCTAACATAGTTCTCAGAGGCAATCAGTTCGATGCCGCGCGTCTGGCGCAGGCGCTCGGCCTCAATCAATTTGAATACGGTTTCGTCGTTTCGCATTGTCTTTATTGGGTTAGGGTTTTGGTTTGGGGACTGTTAATTCTCCACTAATTTCACATCGTCGAGGCTGATGATTGTGTTGCAATAGTGGCACTTCAGGTGCTTGCTGGCATCGGTGTGGAAGTGGGTGAGCATGGGCTCGTTGTTGGTTATGCACTTAGGGTTGGTGCACTTCACGATGCCGCGCAGTTCCTGTGGTAGGGTCACGGTGCGCTTCTCCACAATCTCGTAGTCGCGAATGATGCACAGTGTAAGGTCCGGGCAGATGACGGCCAGCTGGTCAAGTTCTTCGTCGGTGAAGAATTTGTCGGCCATCTTGATGATGCTCTTTGTACCCATTCCCTCGCTTGGAAGATTGTAGCCGATGGTGACGGCTGAGGTCATGCGGTCGAGGTGCAGGAGGTTCACAACGGCGAAAAGCTTCTGTGCCGGTATATGGTCGATAACGGTGCCGTTTTCGATGGCGGCCACCATGAGTTGCTTCTTCATTTGATTATGGTTTTGTCGTTCTTCACTTCATCAAGGGTAATGCCCAATGCGTCGCACAGCAGGGCTTGGCGGGCATATAGCCCATTGCGAGCCTGCTCGAAGTAATATGCGTGAGGATTCTCGTCGATGCTGTATTCTATCTCGTTGACACGTGGCAGCGGATGGAGAATCTTCATGTTGGGGCGAGCCTTCGACAGCATGTCGAGTTTCAGCAGATAGCGGTCCTTCACCCGTTCGTATTCCATGAGGTCGGTGAAGCGCTCGCGTTGCACTCGTGTCATATAAAGGATGTCTGCCCCGCTGATGACGTCGGCATCGAAGTCGGTGTGCTCTACATATTTGATATTATGCTCGTGGCAGAATGTCTTGTAGATGTCGGGCATGGCCAATTCCTCAGGAGCAATAAAATGGAAAGTGGGGTTGAAATGGTACATGGCATTGAGTATCGAATGCACGGTGCGCCCATACTTGAGGTCGCCCACAAGGAAGATGTCCAGGTTGTCGAGCCGTCCCTGAGTCTTGTAGATGGAGTAGAGGTCGAGCATGGTCTGCGAGGGGTGCTGGTTCGCGCCGTCGCCGGCGTTGACAATGGGCACGGGTGCAATTTCCGAAGCATAGCGGGCAGCTCCCTCCAGATAGTGGCGCATAACGATGATGTCGGCATAGTTTGAGACCATCATAATGGTGTCCTTCAGCGTTTCGCCCTTTGTGCCACTGGTGACCTTCGGGTCGGCAAACCCGATGACACGTGCCCCAAGGCGGTTGGCTGCAGTTTCGAAGGAAAGGCGGGTGCGTGTGCTGGGTTCAAAAAACAAAGTGGCTACTACGCGCCCCTCAAGTAGCCGCCGGTTTGGATGTTGCTCAAATTCCTGAGCCATTTGGATGAGGTACTCGATTTTCTCGCGACTGTGGTCGGCAATCGTTACTAAGCTCCGTTTTTCCATATCAGCGTTAGCGTCTTATAAATTGCGCGCAAAATTAAAGTAATTTATTAAGATGTGCAACACTTGTTATATTATACTTTTAATAAACTTTAATTTTTCAGCGCGCCACTTTCTATATTCAACTTTATTTCGTAACTTTGTACGATTCAAAGCCTTTCGAAAATGCGAAAAAAAGTAATGGTAATCCTGTGGGTGCTGTTCTTCGGAATAGTCGGAACGATAGCTGCGCTGTTCGCGCTTATCGAAAACGGCACCATTGGATATATGCCCGACTTGCAGGAACTACACAATCCTGTCGACAAATATGCCAGCCAGGTGTTCTCCGAAGACGGCGTCTTGCTGGGCACATGGAGCTATAGCCGCGCCAACCGAATCTTTGTCAGTTACGACGAACTTCCGCCCAATCTGGTGAAGGCCCTTGTGGCAACCGAGGATGAACGTTTCTACGAGCACAGCGGAGTTGACTTCCGTGCAGTGTTGCGCGCCATGGTGAAACGTGTGGTGATGCAGCAGAAACAAGCGGGAGGCGGTAGCACCATTACTCAGCAGCTTGCCAAGCAACTATATAGTGCAAAGGCCGATAATATCTGGGAGCGTGCCATGCAGAAACCCATAGAGTGGGTGATTGCCGTAAAGTTGGAACGCTACTATACGAAGGAGGAAATCATCACTATGTACCTCAACTACTTTGATTTCCTGCACAACGCTGTCGGCATCAAGACTGCCGCCAAGACTTACTTCAACAAAGAACCCAAAGATCTCAACATCAGCGAATGCGCCACACTTGTGGGAATGTGTAAGAACCCGTCGCTGTTCAATCCCGTTCGCAGACCGGAGCGTGCGAAAGGGCGTCGCGATGTGGTGCTCGACCAGATGCTGAAGTCCGGGTGGCTTACTCAGGCCGAGGTTGATTCCTGCAAGGCGGTACCCATAGAGCTGAACTTCCACCGTCAGGACCACAAGGACGGACATGCTACCTATTTGCGTGAATACTTGCGCACGGTGCTTACGGCCAAGAAACCCAATCGCGACAATTATGCTTCGTGGCAGGACCAGAAGTTCTACGAGGATTCGCTGGCGTGGGCCAACGACCCGCTCTACGGTTGGTGTAACAAGAACATAAACAAGAAGACAGGCCAGCCTTTCGATTTATATCAGGATGGATTGAAAATATATACGACCATCGACAGCCGCATGCAGCAGTATGCCGAGGATGCGATGAAGAAACACGTGGTGGGAACGCTGCAGCCGGCCTTCAACAAAGAACGTAGGGGCTCAAAGAAAGCACCCTATGGGGCAAGTGTGTCGGAGAAGGATGTTGAGCGCCTGCTCACACGCGCCAAGCACCAAAGCGGACGATACATCCAGATGAAGGCCAGCGGGCTCTCCGATGCGGAGATTGATAGGGCATTTGCCACTCCCATCGAGATGACGGTTTACACGCCTAATGGCGATGTGGACACCGTGATGACTCCCATGGATTCGCTGAAATACTACAAGAGCTTCCTGCGCTCGGGCTTCCTTTGTATCGACAACAATCGCGGCTTTGTGAAAGCTTATGTCGGAGGCCTCGACTATGCCCATTTCCAATATGATATGGTAAGTCAGGGACGACGCCAGGTCGGTTCAACCATAAAACCCTATCTCTATGCAATGGCGATGGAGAACGGATGGACGCCCTGTGACGTTGCACCTAACGAACAACGTACTTATGGCAACTGGACGCCTCGTAACGGAAGCCGTGCCCGCTATGGCGAAATGGTGACGCTCAAGTGGGGACTTGCCCAGAGTAACAACTGGATTTCGGCCTACCTGCTTCACTCCATGAACCCCGTCCTGTTTGTGAAATACCTGCATAAGTTTGGCATCAAGAACCGAAATATACAGCCCTCGTTGGCCCTGTCGTTAGGACCTTGTGAGGTTAGCGTGCTGGAGATGGTTACGGCCTACACCACTTTCCCGAGAGGTGGTACTCGCGTGCAGCCTGTCTTCATAACGCGCATCACGGACTCCGACGGCAATGTCCTGGCCGAAATCAGTGACCTGCAGGTGCGCAAAAACGAGAGAGACGAGAATGACACACGTGAGGTGCTGAGCGAAGATGCTGCCTATAAGATGGTGGACCTGATGCAGGGCGTGATGAATGGCGGTACGGGTAGTCGCATGCGTAACCGCTATAACATACATGCCCAGATGGGTGGCAAGACGGGAACAACCAACGACAATTCCGATGGATGGTTCGTGGGATACACTCCTTCGCTGACCTTTGGTGCGTGGGTTGGTGGAGAAGAACGTGACATCCACTTCAACAGCATGGCCTACGGACAGGGTGCTGCTGCGTCGCTGCCGATTGCGGCCCTGTTCCTCCAAAAGGTTTATGCCGACGAACGTTTGCCTTATTCACCAGACGAGAAGTTTATATTCCCCGCAGGCTTCGACCTTTGCGGCAATGACAACTTTGATGATGGCGAAGAGGGCGAGATAATAGAAATGGTGGGCGAAGACTATAGTGGCCCAGCTATGAACGATTTGATGAACTATTGAGCAAGAAAGTGAAAGATGAGATTTGTAGCAATAATACCCGCACGATACGCCTCGACGCGATTCCCTGCTAAGCCGTTGGCCAATTTATGTGGCAAGCCTGTCATCCAGCGTGTTTATGAACAGGTGCGCGAAGTCTTGGATGACGTCTTTGTGGCTACAGACGACGAGCGCATCTTTAAGGCAGTAGCGTCCTTTGGCGGTCGTGCTATTATGACTCGCGCCGACCATAAGAGCGGTACGGACCGTTGCTTCGAGGCATATAACAAGACGAATGTAAAGGCAGATGTCGTCATCAATATTCAGGGCGACGAGCCCTTTATCCAGGCGAGCCAGATACGTGCACTTCAGTCATGCTTCGATGACGAGACGACGCAAATAGCAACGCTCGTGAAGCCCTTTACGGTGAGCGACGGATGGCAAGCTCTCGAAAACCCCAATTCGCCAAAAGTTGTGGTGAGCGACGATAACCGCGCGCTATATTTTAGTCGCAGCGTTATTCCTTTCCTGCGTGGTATTCCAAAGGAAGAGTGGCTGGCGCGCCACACATTCTACAAACACATCGGGCTCTATGCCTATCGGGTAGACACGCTGGCATTCATCACCCAACTGCCGCAGAGCACACTCGAAAAGGTTGAGAGTCTGGAGCAATTGCGATGGCTCGATAACGGTTGTGTCATACGTGTCAGACAAACCGAGGTCGAGACTATCGGTATCGATACACCCGAGGACTTGGCTCGTGCAGAGGCATTCCTGAGAAACAAGAAAGAATGACAAAATGAAAAGATACTTATTTATATTATCTTTAATAATCTGTTGCTGGTCTGATTCTGCCTTGGCGCAGAGTATAACCATCGGGACGTATACCTTCCCCGATGGTTCTGTCTATCAAGGCGAGTTGTTCCGTGGGAAACCATACGGGACGGGCACGACGACGTTCCGCAACGGAGACACATATCAAGGAAAATATGTGAAGGGAAAGCGTGAGGGCTACGGTGTCTATCAGTTTACCGACGGCGAGAAGTATGAGGGCGAATGGATGCAGGACCACCAGCACGGCAACGGAACCTACTATTTCAAGAATAACAACAAATATGTCGGCCTTTGGTATCACGACTACCAGCATGGTATGGGCACCATGATTTATTATAATGGTGACGTATACAAAGGAAACTGGAAGGAAGACAAGCGTGAAGGCATAGGAACCTACACCTATGCGAATGGTGCCTACTACAACGGTACGTGGATGAACGACGTTAAGCAGGGACGCGGGAAATTCGACTGGAACGATGGCAATAGCTACGAGGGCGAATGGCGTAACAACCAGATATCGGGCCAAGGCACCTATCATTATGCCTCGGGCGATATTTACATCGGCGAATGGCTCAACAACGTTCCTCACGGCCGGGGCATCTATAAATACACGAATGGCGACTGCTTTGAGGGCTCTTATGTAAACGGAGAGCGCATGGGCGAAGGCATTTCCACTTATGCAAACGGCGATAAATATACAGGCCATTATCTGAATGGCGAGCAAGATGGAATGGGAATGTTCACCTGGAGCAACGGCTCCACCTACTTCGGGCAGTGGAAGTCCAATAAGCAGGAAGGACGCGGCAAGTACACCTGGAGCAACGGCAACACCTACGAAGGCCAGTGGAAAAATGGTCTTATGGATGGCGAGGGTGTCCTGCGAGAGGCTGAAGGCGACAAATTCAAAGGATATTTCAAGGAAGGCATGAAAGAAGGGCACGGTGTTTTGGAAGACAAAAACGGCGTGCGCTACGAAGGTGAGTTCCACAGAGATATGAAAGACGGTAACTTTATCGTTCGCGAAAACAATCAGTCACGCAAGGTGACATATACGCATGATGTAGAACAATAACAATCTAACTAACCTAATTATCTTGTAAACATGGCTACAACAAAAAAGTCTGTTTCATCGAAGACAAACACTAAGACAAAAGCAGGAGAAAAGTCGAAAGCTAAGTCGAAAGGCAAGAAGGTGGATACGCCCGAAGTACCTATGCTTAAATTGCTCCGCAACGACAACTATTTGGCTGAATATGCCTGTGCCATCGAAGGTCGTCACCAGCATGCGCTGGATAAAATAAACGAACTTACGCATAATGGCGAAATCAAACTGAGTGATTTTGCCGATGGCCATCTTTATTTTGGACTTCATCGTAATGATAAAGGAGAGTGGTTGCTACGCGAATGGGCTCCCAATGCTACGGCCATCTATGTTGTGGGCGACTTTAATAAGTGGCAGGAGAAGCCTAAATTCGCCATGAAGCGCCTGAAGAACTCTGGCAATTGGGAAATCAAGTTGCCAGCAACGACCTTACATCACGGTGACTTGTTCAAGCTCAGCGTCCATTGGGAGGGCGGACAAGGCGAACGAATCCCAGCATGGGCCACACGTGTGGTTCAAGACGAACAGACGAAGATATTCAGTGCTCAGGTTTGGGCTCCCGAGACACCCTACCAGTGGCGCGTGAAAAAGTTTAAGCCCGAAACCAATCCGCTTCTCATCTACGAATGCCATATCGGCATGGGACAGGATGCTGAGAAAGTGGGAACCTATAGAGAATTTAAGGACAACGTTCTGCCCCGTATCGTCAAAGACGGCTACAACTGCATCCAGATTATGGCCATTCAGGAGCATCCCTACTATGGCTCATTCGGATATCATGTCAGCAGCTTCTTTGCAGCAAGCAGTCGCTTTGGTACCCCCGAGGAATTAAAGGAACTGATTGACGCGGCCCACGAGCAGGGCATAGCCGTTATTATGGATTTCGTGCATAGCCATGCCGTAAAGAATGAAATCGAGGGTCTCGGTAACTTTGCTGGCGACCCCTGTCAGTATTTCTACGAGGGAGCGCGCCGCGAGCATCCGGCATGGGATAGCCTTTGCTTCGACTATGGGAAGAACGAGGTTCTGCACTTCTTGCTCTCCAACTGCAAGTTCTGGCTCGAGGAGTACCATTTCGACGGATTCCGTTTCGACGGCGTAACTTCCATGCTCTACTACAGCCATGGCTTGGGCGAGGCCTTCATGAGTTATGGTGACTATTACAACGGACACGAGGACGATAATGCCATTTGTTACCTGACCCTGGCCAACGAGGTCATCCATCAGGTAAACCATTCAGCAATCACCATTGCCGAGGAGGTGAGTGGTATGCCTGGCCTGGCCGCTCCGTTTAAGGATGGCGGCTATGGCTTCGACTATCGCATGGCCATGAACATTCCCGACTACTGGATAAAGATTATTAAGGAGTTGCGTGACGAGGAGTGGAAACCGTCAAGCATGTTCTGGGAAGTGAAGAATCGTCGTGCCGACGAGAAGACCATCTCCTACTGCGAGAGTCATGACCAGGCTTTGGTGGGCGACAAGACCATTATCTTCCGTCTGGTTGATGCCGACATGTATTGGCACTTCAAGATTGGCGACCAGAATTATACTGCAAACCGTGGTATCGCCCTTCACAAGATGATTCGCCTCCTGACGGCAAGCACCATTAACGGTGGTTATCTGAACTTCATGGGTAACGAGTTTGGCCACCCAGAATGGATTGACTTCCCACGTGAGGGCAATGGCTGGAGCTACAAGTATGCCCGCCGCCAGTGGAATCTTGTCGACAATCCGGAATTGTGCTTCCACTACCTGGGCGACTTTGACCAGGCCATGCTCAAGACGTTAAAGAAAGAGAAGAATATCCAGAAGACTCCCATCGTGGAGATTTGGCATAACGATGGCGACCAGATACTGGCATTCCAGCGTGGCGACCTCTTGTTCTTCTTTAACTTCAGTCCCAATCGCAGCTACGATGGTTATGGCTTCATGGTTAAGGAGGGCGCCTATGACTACATACTGAACACCGATGACGTCAAGTATGGCGGTAACGGGCTGAACGATGATAGCGTACGCCATCTCACGAACTGGGATGCCGAGCTGTCGCGTGATGGCAAGGGATGGCTTCAGCTTTACCTGCCGGCACGTTCGGCTTGCGTCTTGAGGAAGGTTAAGGAAAAATGAACTATTTCAACCCACATATACGCTTAGTAGCACGGAGGATTTCAATCCTCTGTGCTGCGTTTTTTGTGGTTTTCTCATACCTTTACCTTTATTTCTTCCAGGGCGACCTGATGACGCAGGTCCATTTCCAACTGTCCGACGGTGAGTTTAATACGCATGCAGCGCTTTCAGCCGCGCTCTGCACGCTGTTGCTCTTCCTCGTCGGCCTGTTCTGTATTCGTCTGCTCCATTGGCTTCCCCTGAGGCTTATGGCCACGGGGTGGTTCTTCCCATTCTTAATACTTGGCTGGCTAACGCACTGGCGGCTGCCCCAGTTCGGCGATTCGGGCGCATCTCCTTCTTGGATGCTGTTTGTCTTCCCCTTGTTGTTCTTTGCGCTGTTGATAGTGCTCGGGCGCGCTTTCCCCGATTCATCGAAGGAGAATGGAACCTTTGCCACGTACGCCTGGCCCAATGCCTTGCTTCTCGTGCTCTTTGCCTCCATGACGATAGGGCTGAGTAATACCGATGCAAGTGTTCACACGACGTTACGCTCTGCCCGCTATCTTTCGCAGCAGCGCTATGAGAAAGTGTTGTCGGCAGCACGTCACGAGCCGGCTCCGTCGCGTCAGCTCTCTGCCATAGTTTCTATGGCCCTTAGTGTGACGGGGCAATTGGGCGAGAACCTTTTTTCCTATCCCCAGCCTTACGGAAGTGAAGGACTGATTCCCCAACTTTCTGATACGGCTCTCTTCGTCAACCTTCCTTACGCCGTCGGTCACCATTTAGGCTACGTTCGGGGAGGACACACTTCGGCAGACTTCTTCCTTGAAGTAATCAATCAAAAACCTAAAGCACGTCCAGCCTCGCGTGATTATCTGCTCTCGGCCTATCTGCTTGACCGTAATCTCGATGGCTTTTATTCAGTGCTTCTTCAGGGCGATAGCTTGTCCGTAAATCTTCCTCGTCACTATCGCGAGGCATCGCTTTTATACCAACAGCTATACCCTCAAACAGAGGAAATCCTCGAAGACAGCCTGTTAAGTGCTGACTTCAAGGACTTCCTTGCGATGCTCAATGGAGAGGGTAGTGACCAAGAGCGTGAAATGAGGTGTCGCAGACGTTATGGCAACACCTATTGGTGTTATTTCTATTTCCGTTAACGACGACCGCCACCACGACTGCTTCCTCCGCGGCTCTCTCCGCCACGACTGCTGCTTCCCGAGAGTACACCGCTACGGCTGCTACTCGATATGCTTCCGCTACGGCTGCTTGAGAAATAGCTGCTGCGCGAAGGGCTTGAGAAATTGCTGCTGCGAGATGAACTGGAGAAGCTGCTGCCGCGCGAGGAGGATGTCATGCTCGAGCCGCGTGATGTGCTGACATGGCTGTTGGTCACGGTTGTGCGGCTGCTGCTCGGAACGCTTCCGATGCTGTATCCGCGTGAGCTTCCTGAGTTTTCTACACTTCTGGAATTCGAGCTGCGGCTCGTGCTTGAGTTGCCGACATCCGTGTTGCGAGTGTTGCCCGAGTACTCGATGTGGTAGCCTCTTGAGCTGCCAGAGCGGCTGGTGCTGGTGCGTTCGCTTTGGTTGAGCGTGTTGTCGCGACCGGTTGAGCGTGTCGTTTCGATGCCGCGGTTGTTGCCTCCGCGAGTGGTTGTCCCGAGGGAGTAGCCTCTGCCATTGCCTATGCTGCCTCTTCCGTTGTTGTAATGTCCGTCGCGACCACCACCTCTGTTGTTGAAACTGCCGCCACCGCGATGTTCAAAGTTGCCTCTGTGGCCTCCATAGCGTCCGTGACCGGGGGCAGGGTGTCCTACCAATGAGCGGTGCATTCCTCTAAGTCCTCCGTGCCATACAGGCCGACGGTTATAGTAGTATCCGCGAGAGAAGTAGAAGCGGCCGTGTCCACCTCTGTAGTCCCAGAAGATAGTGGGGCGGCGATAGAAGTAGTAGCCGTGTGCATAATAATCGTAAACGGGGAAGTACCATGCTCCGCTGCGCCACCACAGAGGGCGGAAGAGATAGTCGACGGCGGCAAATGTTGCCCATTGCCATTCGTAGAGGATGTGACGCAGATCGTCGTTACGATAGGTCAGGTAGCGTACGTCGACCAGGTCGGCCTCCGTGTTAACACTCAGCAGGTAGTCGAGGTTTATTTCGTATGCATCGTTATACTGCTGGTCGTTGAGGTTCAACTCATAGGCCATCTTGTCGGTCAGGTAGTAAGCCTGCTCGCGAGCCGTTTTGTAATCCATAGCCGAGGCCCCCATCCAGGTTGCCATTGCCATCATCATTGTCATCATGTAACGTCTCATAGTCGTATGTTTTAAAGGTTTTGATGTTGCAAAGTTATGCACTTCTTTTTGTGTTGCAAATGGGTTTTCCCTATTTGGGCGGAGGAAATTCCCTATACCAGTTTCGCTACTTCCCCGTGAGCTGAATCTCTTCGGTTTGCATAATTCAGATATATTCGTTAACTTTGTAGCCGTATTCATAATATATAATATATTAAGGTAAAAAGGAATATGGAAGAAATGGACTGGAAAAATCTGTCGTTCGGTTACATGAAGACCGACTATAACGTACGTTGCTACTACCGTAACGGAAAGTGGGGCGAGGTTGAAGTTTGCAGTGAGGAAACTATTCCCTTGCACATGGCGGCCACGAGTCTGCATTATGGTCAGGAGGCCTTTGAGGGTCTGAAAGCCTACCGTTGTCCCGACGGGCATGTGCGTGTATTTCGCAGCGACGAGAATGCCGCTCGCTTGCAGTCGACCTGCCGGGGCATCCTGATGCCTGAGGTTCCGACAGACATGTTCAATGAAATGGTGGACCGTGTGGTGCGTCTCAACGAACGCTTCATCCCTCCCTACGAGAGCGGTGCCACGCTATATATTCGACCCTTGCTCATTGGCACCAGTGCCCAAGTAGGCGTCCACCCTGCCACCGAGTACTTGTTCCTGATATTCGTGACGCCCGTTGGTCCTTACTTCAAGGGTGGCTTCTCGACCAATCCTTATGTTATCATTCGTGAATACGACCGTTCGGCCCCCTTGGGAACCGGCATCTATAAGGTAGGCGGAAACTATGCTGCCTCGTTGCGTGCTAACCAGATGGCCCACGATTTAGGCTATTCGTGCGAATTCTATCTCGATGCCAAGGAGAAGAAATATATGGACGAATGTGGAGCCGCCAACTTCTTTGGTATTAAGGACAATACCTACGTTACGCCGAAGAGCACCAGCATCCTGCCTTCTATCACCAACAAGAGCCTGATGCAACTGGCCGAGGATATGGGACTGAAAGTTGAGCGCCGCCAGATTCCTGAAGAGGAGCTTGCCACCTTCGAGGAGGCTGGGGCATGCGGAACTGCTGCCGTCATTTCGCCCATCGAGCGCATCGACGACCTCGACACCAAGCAGTCCTTTGTCTTCAGCAAGGATGGTAAGCCCGGTCCCATCAGCACCAAGCTTTACAACAAACTTCGCAACATCCAGTACGGTATCGAGCCCGATACTCACAACTGGACACGTATCGTAATCTAAGACTTCAGTCCCACGATAGTGGTGGGGGGTAGCGACTGGTTGCGTCGGTCGGTTTGAGTCACCACTCGGGCCGCCAATTGCAGGAAGGCCTGCCCCTGAGGAGTTTCGGGCTGAAGAGCGGCAGGCGTTCCTTCGTCGCCGCGTTCACAAATATCTTCCACAACCGGAATTTGGCCGAGCAGGGGCACTTGCATCTCCTCGGCCAATTTTTTTACACCCTCGCGCCCAAACAAGAAGTAGCGCTCCTCGGGGTGCTGTGCGGGCGTGAACCATGCCATGTTTTCCACCAGACCCAGTATGGGGACTCCCACCTTATCGTTTTGGTACATGTTGATGCCCTTCCTGGCGTCGGCCAGCGCCACTTGTTGTGGCGTCGATACAATGACTGCACCTGTGATGGGCAGCGTCTGCACCAAGGTGAGGTGAATGTCTGACGTTCCTGGCGGTGTGTCCAGGATGAAGTAGTCCAGGTCTCCCCAGTTAGCATCACCAATCAGTTGCTTGAGGGCATTTGATGCCATGCCGCCTCGCCATAGTGTGGCCTGCTCGGGGCTGACGAAGAAACCAATCGACAGCACCTTCACGCCATACTGTTCCACGGGCATGATTAAGTCACGACCGTCGATTCGTTCCGAGTAGGGGCGTGCGTCTTCGATGCCGAACATCTTGGGCACGCTTGGCCCGAAGATGTCGCAGTCAAGCAGTCCCACGCGGTGCCCCAGTCGCGCCAGTGCCACGGCCAGGTTGGCTGCAACCGTTGATTTGCCCACGCCACCTTTGCCGGAGCTGACGGCAATGATGTTCCTCACGCCCGGAAGCAAGTCGGGCAGCTCGGGGCGGGGAGCCTGCAGGGTCTTTGTCTTTATCTCAACGGTGACGTCTTTCGACACGTAGGCGTGAATGGCGGCTTCGCATGCCTTCACCAGACTTTTGAGGAAGGGGTCGGTTGGTTTGTCGAAGATGAGCGTGAAGGATACGTGCATCCCGCTGATGCGCAGGTCGTCCTCCACCATTTTCATTTCCACTACGTTTCGTCCTGTGCCCGGGTAGCGCACCGTGGCCAGGGCATCCATGATAAGTTTGGGGTATAGTTCCATGTCCTGTTTTCTTCTTTTCTGCAAAGATACGGCAAACCGCGTGTTTATGCAAATTTATTGGCAAATTACCGCATTCTTGGGCCTGTGACCACGCATAGGCTTCAAAAAAAGTTAAGTTAACCTCCGGCTGAAGGTTAACTTAACTTATGACTATCGGTTAACTTAACTTGTCGGCGATAGTTAACTTAACCTTGACGGTCCTTTACGCTTCGGGTTTGTGCGATTGTAGCTTCGGTAGTCGTCATACGGAATTCAACGTCGGGCTCGGTAAGCTGAACATCGTGGGCACGTCATCAGCCTTAAGCGTAATGTCAGACTTCTCCATCTTTATAGACTCGTTTCTTATTTCCTTTACAAAGTTACTAAAAAACGAGAGCAGAGCGAAAGAAAACAAGAATTTTCTTTAGGCTATGCCGAGTGCCAGTAAGTTAGCGGCAAGGCCGTGGAGTTACGATTAAAAGAGCGAAAAAGCAAACATCTCTGTCAATAAAACTTGCATTCACTCTTTCTGTCTATTCATACTTAAAGAGTGAAATAAAGAGAGAAAAGATACTATGATTTTGAGCATAATTAAAGGGGCCCCAGAGCCCCTTTATATATTAGTTGATTAATAATTGTTTGATGGAATCCATATGATTCCTAAATTCTCACATACTTTATGAAAAAGCATCAAATATATTTCGGCCTACCATCTGTTTTATCGCAATATTTGAAATGCTCATAAGATTTTCGTCTTTTTTATCGAGTTTGATCAAGCCTTGTATAAACATTGCGTCTTCTTCTGACACAATTATCTAAGTTCTGTTGTGAACAAGTGATACTCTTCCTTTTTCATGTCAAATGTTACAGAATTAGTCGTTAAGGATTTGTCAAGGGGGGACGATATTTATGATTCTGTGTATGGCTAAGGACTACGTGTCCCTGTCCATACACAGATTTTTTTTGCTGTTTCCTCTGCAACCAGTCCTTGATGACGGCGATGTAATGCTGGGTGTCATCGGCGAAAGGCATGTGACGCGACTTATCGTAAAGCAGAAGATATATGCGTTTTTGCAAACTTTTTGCCTAAATGTTTGTATATTACGAAGAAACGTATTATTTTTGGAGCGGAATTTTCACCTTGAGCAAGTCACACATTGTGCATTTTTACTTCCGAGAGGTGATGCCGAAGGTAACCGATAGAAAAAGAATTTCAATAAGAATAAAAGACGATGAATAACTATTTTAACCTAAAAAAGATGAAAACAGGAAAAGCATTGTTGCTCGTTTTGACGCTGCTGTGTGTGACAGTGGCAAAGGCTCAGCAACGTTACACATTCAGGGCGCAGGACTATGTCAGCACCGACAACAACCGCGCACCGCAGTCGGCATTCAGCTACGATGCCTCGGCCAACACGCTGACCATCACCGCCAGCGGCACCAACAACATCGCCTTCCAGATGGACAAGGCGCAGGCCGACGGCAGGTACTTCGTGCTGGGCGACCAGCAGTACTACGTGGTGGAGGGCACAAACCTGAAAGCCACACCCGCCACCAACAGCTACGTGTGGTGGTTCAACGGTGCCAACAAGGGTACGCAGGAGGCGTCGACCATGTCGTTCGACACCGGCCACGGCACCACCATCGTGGTGTGGAACATTGCCGAGAACGAGGTGATGCGCTCGAACATGAACTTCGCCAAGGAACCAATAACCATCAGTTCGAACGGTGCCGCATTCATCAACGCACTGGGACTGACCAGCAGCACCAGCACCAGCACCATCAGCAACATCGACTACCTGGAGAAGTACGGCATGGCAGCACTCTACCCCTGCACATGGGACAGACTGGGCTACACCGCCGAGTCGCTGACCAGCGAGATTGCCGGCAGGATAGACACAAGGATAGGCGAAGCAGAGAGGAAACTGCAGAAAGGCACCAGCGAGGAGCTGGCAAAGGCCCTGGACGAGGCACGCAAGGGCAAGGATGCACTGACAGCCACCAGCTACAGCGAGGCATACAAGGTGCTGCGCCGGCTGGAGGACGTGCTGCTGACAGCCGGCATCACCGTGGGCGTGAGCAGTGTGGAGAGCATTGAGGGCGGTCTGCACATCACCCAGGACAAGCTGCACACCTACATCCTCTTTTATAATAATAAGGTGGTGCGCGTGCTGAAGAGCCATGCCGCACTGGCAGCCATCGACAAGCTGAGCATGTCTGTCATAAAGGACTACGACAAGGGCATCAAGCTGACATACGACGGCATGAGCGGCGAGGGCGACATCAAGGTGAGCAGTCAGGACGTGACGATATGCATCAGCCGCAAGGACGGACACATCTCGGCACTGCGTGCCGACGGCACTCCACTCGTCAGCGAGAAGACGGGCGGCACCATGATGGAGGAGCGCAGCGGCGTCACCCCATACGACACCTACACCATACGAACCACCTTCGCACTGGACAGCGACGAGTGCGTGTACGGTCTGGGGCAGATACAGAACGGCGACCTGAACCAGCGCAACAAGACCATCCTGCTTGAGCAGGACAACATGAAGGTGTGCATCCCCTTCTTCCAGTCGACCAAGGGATATGGCATCTTCTGGGACAACTACTCGCCCACCACATGGTGCGACGATGCCAAGGGAACATACTTCGAGAGTACGGGTTCGGAGATTGACTACTACATCCTGGCTGGCGACCCTATCGACGACGTGGTGACACTGACACGATGGCTCACGGGCGAGGCTCCGCTCATGCCTCTGTGGAACTTCGGACTCTACCAGAGCAAGGAGCGCTACCGTTCGGCAACCGAGACGATGAACGTGATACGCGAGTACCGCAAGCGACAGGTGCCCATAGACTGCGTGGTGCAGGACTGGCAGTACTGGGGCGAGGAGAACGACCACCGCTACTGGAACTCGCTCTACTTCCTCAACAAGACCTACTTCAGCAACTATCAGGAAATGATTGACGACGTGCACGCCAACAACGCACACCTGCTCATCTCCATCTGGGGCAACTTCGGATACGAGACTCCTGCCTTCAAGGAACTGCAGGCGCTGGGACGCATGATTCCAGCCAACAGCTACCCTTGGGACCAGGGCGTACAGCCATACGACGTGTGGAGCACCACTGCCCGCGACATCTACTGGAAACACCTCTACGAGGGACTGGTGAGCAAGGGCGTGGATGCCTACTGGATGGACTCCACCGAACCTGACTACCAGAAGAAGAGCGACTCGGAACTGGACTACATAAGTGAGAACGGACGCTCGTGGCGCACCATGCGCAACAGTTTCGTGCTGGGCCACATCAGCGGCGTCTACGACCATCACCGCGCCCTGCAGGCAAGCAACGAACAGCTCGCCGGCAAGCGTGTCAGCATCCTTACACGAAGCGGATTCGTAGGTCAGCAGCGCTATGCCGCACAGACCTGGAGCGGTGACATCAGCGCATCGTGGGAGACACTGCAGAAGCAGATTCCAGCCGCCCTCAACTTCACCGCCTGCGGCATCCCCTACTGGAACAACGACAACGGTGCCTTCTTCGTAGGCTACAAGTGGGGTAGCAACGGTCCCTTCAACGACGACAACTACCGCAACCTCTACCTGCGCTGGACCCAGTTCTCGACCTTCACCGGCATGATGCGCTTCCACGGCAGCGGCCACAACTGCGAGATATGGCAGCTTGGTGAGGAGAGCGACACCGACGGACACTACGCCCAGGTGCTGAAATACATCAGGATGCGCTACCGCATGCTGCCCTACCTCTACAGCTTCAGCTGGCAGGTGAGCCAGAACCACCGCACTCTGATGACGGCACTGCCGCTGGCATTTCCCGGCGACAAGGAGTGCCGCGACAAGAAGTACGAGTATATGTTCGGCGACGCCATGCTGGTGTGCCCGGTGGTGAACGAGGGCCAGACCATCACCCACAACTATCTGCCAGCCGGCACACAATGGGTTGACTTCTGGACCGGCGAGACACTGCAGGGCGGCACCACCCACACCAAGCAGGCAAACCTCGACATCATCCCTCTCTACATCAAGGCTGGAAGCATCCTGCCATGGGGACCCGACGTGCAGTACAGCACCGAGAAGAAGTGGGATAACCTGGAGATACGCATCTACCCAGGCGCCGACGGCGACTTCACTCTCTACGAGGACGAGAACGACAACTACAACTACGAGAACGGCGCCTACACCGAGATACCTATGCACTGGGACAACGAGAGCAAGACGCTGACCATCGGCGCACGACGCGGCAACGGTTTCGAGGGTATGCTCGCCAACCGATCGTTCAGCATCGTCATGGTCAACCCTCTGCGCGGAGCCGGCGACGCACACTGCCAAACGTACTCTGCCACCGTGCAGTATGACGGCAGCGAGACCTCGGTCGTCCTGAGCGACCAGTTCAGCGCCGAGCAGTCGGAGGACGTCACCAGCCAGTACATCGTGAACCCCAGTTTCGAGGACGACGTGAAGGGTTGGACACGCGACATCAACACCACATGGTCGGGCGTCAACGTGGGTGGCGGCACAGGCAACCCACAAGCCACCGACGGCACTCACATCTTCGGCGTTTGGGATGCCAACGTCGGCAAGAAGGCAATGCTGAGCCAGCCCGTCACACTGCCACGAGGCAGTTACCGACTGACGGTGGACATGCACGCACCCGACAACAACGCATCGCGACTGGGCGACCAGCACCTCTTCTGCGGCGACAAGAAGGCTCTGCTGCGCGACCAGGTGAGCAGCACCGGACGAGGCGACATGACACCTTTGCAGACCATCGCCCTGGAGTTTGACGTAGCCGAGGACGGCACCACGCTCAACATCGGTGTCAACCAGACAACCGCCCCTACGCAGACGTGGTACAAGGTGGACAACTTCCGACTCATCCACATCAGCGAGAAGGCAGAACTGAAGGCTGATAACGTGGTGACAAGCATCGACAACGTCCCTACCGACCAGCCTGCCATCAACAGCGGCAAGAAAACCTTCTACAGCCTGTCGGGCATGCGCCTTGCCAAGCCACAGCGTGGTATCAACATCGTAAGTAAAGGTGGCAAGACACAGAAGGTAGCCTGCTTCTGAGAGCAACTGGCAAGTATGGTGCCAAGACTCTGTGGCAGCATCGCTTCTGCAGATGCACAGACGACTTTCCGCTTACTCCGACTTCATTTTTTCCGTACCATTTTCTGTTTTGGTGGTATAATTATGGATGAACCACTAAAAAGAAGAAGATTATGGAAAAGAAAAAGGAAGTAACGAGGCAGCATCTGCCGACGAACGAGAACGACAATGATCATCGTGCACTGCACGGCAACCCCCGAAGGCAGAGACATCGGCATGAAGGAGATACGCCAATGGCACGTGTGCGGACAGGGATGGGCAGACGTTGGCTACCACTATCTGGTGAGACTGGACGGAACCATCGAGAGCGGGCGCGAGGAGCATCTCGCAGGTGCGCACTGCAAGGGCAAGAACAACTGTTCGGTGGGTGTCTGCTACGTAGGTGGATGCACAGCCGACGGACGCACTGCCAAGGACACACGCACGCCCGAGCAGAAGACGGCACTGCGCACACTCATCAGCCAACTGCTGCAGCGCTACCCGCACGCCACGGTACACGGACACCGTGAGTTTGCACGAAAGGCATGCCCCTGTTTTGATGCACGAAGCGAATACTCAGAACTGGAACGGCATGGCAACACGTAATCACACAATAAAAGGAACGAGGATACGCATATTGGTTTGCGCATCCTCGTTCCTTTTTTCATTTCTCCGATAACTACCTACAACTCTTGCTCGCTCGGCATCCGCTTGCGGTGACGCTTCGCACGAAGTGCAAAAGGAATGGCGAGAAACGGTCGGATAAAATCCAACGGATGATTTCGCTGTATTGATAACCATACAGTCTGCATCTCATACCGAGGGTTGAGTCGATTACAGATGAGAGCTTTGAGTCAAATTGCTCCATAATTGAAAATATTCCTCCAAAAGGAGAGAGTTTCTCTGATTTTATTGCTACCTTTGCCATGTCTTGTTACGATTTATACTTGCTTTGAATTGCAACACTAAGATAAGTGAAAAATCTGACATGACAAAATCCTGGGTGCTCTGCTTTGCTGCTTGCCACAAGCAAGAATTTTTTGTTGCTCAGGAACTTATAAATTAATTTAAATCAAAGTGTTGCGGAATTAAGGAGCATATTTAATAAGGAATAAGCAGATGCTGTAAAGATCGTGACGATGCAGATCGAATCTGCCATCTGCTACCCAAATCAAAAAGTATCAATATGAATAGCAACAGTCTCAACACCAAAGAGCATTTCTATTGGCTGGATGCTCTGAGGTTCATTGCTGCCTTCATGGTGCTGCTCAGTCACAGCCGAAGCACCTTCTTCCCCGAATATGGAGCATTGCCAGCCGAACAGCATAATCTCCTCACAATGGCATTCACCATGATTTGCCGTATGGGACACGAAGCCGTCATCATCTTCTTTGTTCTCTCTGGCTTCCTCGTTGGAGGTCGTGGATTTGAGCGAATCAAGGCAGGAACAATGAATGTCAAGAGCTATGCAATAGACCGATTCTCAAGAATTTATCCCCCCCTATTGGTGGCTATAATCTTCTGTGGAATAAGTATTTACGTTACTGATGAAACCTACTATACCGACTTTACTTGGCAGAATGCTTTAGGTAACATCCTCAATCTTCAAGGCATCTGTTGCGAGAGTGTTGTCAGTCCATTCTGGAGTTTGAACTATGAAGTATGGTTCTATGTCATACTTGGCACACTTGCTGTTTTGCTGATTACCAACAGCAATCGTACAAAGATCACCAGCTTTCTTTTCTTTGTGGCAGCCCTTACAGTCTTTGTTCTTGGTTTGAAGATGCACTACCTACTCATTTGGATGATGGGAGCCGTTGCATACGTTGCACGCCCCAAGCAGAAGAACCGATGGGTTCTGATACTTTCCTTTATCGGTTTCTTTGCAGGAGTCCTATTCTTTCAAATTTCTCAGAATACACACTCTTTATCCTTTGCCATAAAAGGTGCCAACAATGAGCTCACAGAACTCTACATGTCCGCAATGGCTTGCCTCATGATTCAGCAGATGATTCTTTTTGAACCACAAACTAAGATTACAAAATCAATCGAGAAATACCTGGGCAACATGGCGAAATTCAGCTATACACTCTACCTCTCTCATCGAGTAGTCTTCCTTTGGATCATAGCATACCTCTGGGCAGATTCCACATGCGACTTCTCCCTGAAGGGCATCTCGATGTATCTCGCTACAGTACTCATCTCTCTGTTTGTATGCTGGCTCATTTATCTGGTGTCCGAAAGATACTCGCCACAAATTAAGAAATATCTGAAAGCAAAACTATTGTAATATATTGTTGTCCGCTAAACATGAAAAGTCAGTTTGAACCCATTGTCGTTCAATGAATTCAAACAAAAATACCTATTCCAAGCCCTCATGCGCGTATGTGTAAGGGCTATTTTTCTGTTTCAACTGGCTCTGGCGGACTTTCCATCATG
>SAMEA3663184__coassemble_32_pt1 | contig 55286 bp, 46 predicted proteins | sample SAMEA3663184__metabat2_low_PE_010 | metagenome-assembled genome bin SAMEA3663184 (sample SAMEA3663184) | pig gut metagenome | biome: pig gut; feature: pig-associated habitat; material: faeces | place: Denmark | collected 2012 | reverse complement strand
TCCTCTTCCGTATTTCAAAATTATACGCCTATCCCCATTAAATATCTACTGAGCCGTTATATGTCGTTGATAATCAGCGATTAGTGCTCAATTCAATACAAAAGAAAAAGAGCGTTGCATCGCTGAAGATACTACGCTCTTGATTCTCCTTAATTCTGTTTTAGTAGCGCCTACGGGAATCGAACCCGTGTTCCATGCGTGAGAGGCATGTGTCCTAGCCGCTAGACGAAAGCGCCATTTGGCATCTGAGGCAAGTTCCCTTTGCGGAAGCTGGGGGATTCGAACCCCCGGTACGGTAACCCGCACGTCAGTTTAGCAAACTGGTGGTTTCAGCCACTCACCCAAACTTCCATTGCTTCTTGCGTCCTCTGACGCTCGCTTTCTGGGGTCTTTATCTCAAATGCGATGCAAAGGTATAACTTTTAATTGAACCCACCAAATGTTTTGCCAATTATTTTTAGGCAAATCGCATCTACTCGAATCGGATGCTGCGAGCCGGGTGGATGTGTGAGATGACGAGTGTGGGCAAGAGGAGTGCCAATGTCGATGTGAGGAAGGCGAGGATATTGAGCACGATGACCCATGTTGGGGAGAGGAGAACGGGAACGGCGTCAACATAATAGGTGGCGGCATCGAGGCTTACGAGGTGGAAGCGATTTTGAAGAATGCAGAAACCGATGCCCAGGATGTTGCCAACTATCATGCCTCGCCCGACGATGAGGATGGCATAATAGAGGAAGATGTGGCGAAGGGAAAGATTGTCGGAACCTAACGCCTTGAGGACACCGATAAACTGGGTACGCTCGAGGATTATGATGAGCAGGCCACTGATTGTGGTGAAGCCGGCGACGGCAATCATGAGGATGAGTATCACGACGACATTGACGTCGAGAAGGTCGAGCCAGGCAAAGATGTGGGGATACGTGTCTTTGATTGTCGGAGCTGTATAATTGGCACCATAGTGGTCTTGTTTATGACCGAGGAGCGCCGACACACGTGCAGAAGCCTCGGGGAGCAGCGACATATCGCGAACGGCAATCTCTGCCCCACTCGACTGGTCGGGTTCGAAGCCAAGCAGCTGGTGGATGGTTTTGTAGTCGCAGAAGACAAGGCGCGAGTCGTATTCATTGAGGTGTGTGGCATAAATCGCGATTACGGTGAAGCGGCGCGCACGAAGATTTTGGTCGAAGAAATAGGCGAACACCTTGTCGCCGACAGCGAGGTGGAGCTGCTGGGCAAGCTGCTGGGATATGACAATTCGGCCGGTAGATTCTGTGGCTGAGAAGGGGGCGTCGATGCTTCCCTCGACGAGCTGGCTGCGCAGGAAGGTGAGGTCGTAGCGCTTGTCGATGCCGCGGAACAGGATGCCCTGGAAACTGTCGTCGGTCTTCAGCATGCCCGTCTTGCAGCAATAGCGTTGGACATGGGCAACCTCGGGCAAGGCGGCGACGGAGCGCATGATTCGGTCGGTAATGACGATGGGCTGTGCCTCGCTGGCGTAGAGCGTCTGGTAGTTGAGGATGGAGATGTGGCCTCCGATGCCTACAACTTTATTTTGCACCTCGCTCTTGAACCCAAGGACGACGGAAATGGCAATTATCATGATGGCCAGGCCCAGTGTAACGCCGGCGGTGGCGATGAGGATGGCCGTGCGTGAGGCGCGATGCCCTACCCCGCTCTGTCCGTAGAGACGACGGGCCATGAACCATGCTAAATTCATCGCTTCGTACCGGGATATGCTTCGAGTGCTTTCTGCAGGATGAAGAGTGCGCGATTGAGGTCTTTCTTCTTGAGCACATAGGCCAGACGCACCTGGTCGCGGCCGGCGCCCGGCGTGGTGTAGAAGCCCGCTGCGGGAGCCATCATGACGGTTTCGCCCTCATACTGGAAGTCGGAAAGGCACCAGGCACAGAATTTCTCGGCATCGTCGACGGGCAACTTGGCCACCGTGTAGAAGGCGCCCATGGGGATGGGGCTATAGACACCGGGGATGCGATTCAGGCCGTCGATGAGGCACTTGCGGCGCTCGACGTATTCGTCGTAGACCTCGCGGCTGTATTCCTCGGGCTCGTCAAGCGAGGCCTCGGCAGCGATTTGGCCGATGAGTGGCGGACTGAGGCGTGCCTGGCAGAACTTCATCACGGCCTGCCTTACCTCTTTGTTCTTAGTGATGAGGGCTCCGATGCGGATGCCGCACTCGGAATAGCGCTTCGAGACGGAGTCGATGAGCACGACGTTGTTCTCAATACCCTGCAAGTGGCAGGCGGAGATGTAGGGGCTGCCCGTGTAGATAAACTCGCGGTACACCTCGTCGCTGAAGAGGTAGAGGTCGTACTTCTTCACGAGGTCGCGTATCTGGTTCATCTCGCGGCGTGTATAAAGGTAGCCCGTGGGGTTGTTGGGGTTACAGATAAGGATAGCGCGCGTGCGCTCGTTAATGAGTTCCTCGAACTTCTCCACCTTGGGCAGCGAGAATCCCTCCTCGATGGTTGTGGCGATGGTGCGTATGACGGCGCCTGCCGATATGGCAAAGGCCATGTAGTTGGCATAGGCCGGCTCGGGCACGATAATCTCGTCGCCCGGGTTCAGACAGGCCATGAAGGAGAAGAGCACCGCCTCGCTTCCGCCCGAGGTGATAATGATGTCGTCGGGCGTGACGTCGATATTATACTTCTTATAATAGTCGACCAACTTGCGGCGATAACTCAGGTAGCCCTGCGAGGGGCTGTATTCCAGGATTTTGCGGTCGATGTTGCGAATGGCGGCGAGTGCCGACTTGGGCGTGGGAAGGTCGGGCTGACCGATGTTCAGGTGATAGACGTGCACCCCGCGTTCCTTGGCTGCGTAGGCCAACGGAGCAAGTTTGCGGATGGGCGACTCTGGCATCTCGTAGCCACGAACTGATATCTTAGGCATAGTACATATATATAATTCGGCTGCGAAGATACTAAATTCTGCGCACAAGAGCAAATATTGGCGCACTGAATGTTAAAATGTTGCCCCACAAAGGCTTTATCGACGCTCTGACGAAGACGTAGCATCGCTCCGACAAAAGATTAGCGTCGCTCCGACAAAAGATTAGCATCGCTCCGACAAAAGATTAGCGTCGCTCCGACAGAAGATTAGCGTCGCTCCGACAAAAGATTAGCGTCGCAACGGAAGGAGGGAAACATCACCCGAAAAGTGTCGACGCATTGACGGAGGCTCGTCGATGCGTTGACGGAGGCTCGTCGATGCGTTGACGGAGGCTCGTCGATGCGTTGACAATTTCAGGGGAAAAAAGAATCCCTCCACCAGACGGGGAGGGATTCATGCAAACGGATGCCTGACGGCAAGCCGCGATTACTTGAAGTAGCGCTTCAGCAGGCCAGCGAAACCAGCACCGTGACGGGCTTCGTCCTTTGCCATTTCATGAACGGTGTCGTGGATGGCATCGAAGCCTGCACGCTTGGCGTTCATGGCGATGCGGAACTTGTCCTCGCACGCACCGGCCTCGGCTGCAGCGCGTTTCTCGAGGTTGGTCTTCGTGTCCCATACGCACTCGCCCAGCAGCTCGGCAAAGCGACTTGCATGGTCGGCCTCCTCAAAGGCATAGCGGCGGAAGGCCTCAGCAATCTCGGGATAGCCCTCGCGGTCGGCCTGGCGGGCCATAGCCAGATACATGCCCACCTCGCCGCACTCACCGTTGAAGTGATTACGCAGGTCCTCTATCATTTCCTCACTAACGCCCTCGGGCTTGCCGTCGCCAATCTTATGCACAGTAGCATAGGTCATTTCGGCATCTTCCTTCAGTTCAGAAAACTTGCTGGCAGGAGCCTTGCAGACTGGGCACTGCTCGGGTGCCTCATTACCCTCGTGGATGTAACCACAAACGGCACAAATAAACTTCTTTGTCATAGCTTTAATGAAAATAGAATTAAATGTTGAAGGTTTATTACTCGCGACAAAGATAGAGATAAATATTTTATTTAAAAAGAAAAAACGGTCTAAAATAACAAGTAAGGCAAAATAATTTGTCGGGCTGCCCATTTTTTCGCCTTTTGGCTTTCGCGATACAAAATTATTCACTACCTTTGCACATCCTTTGCGATAGTAGCTCAGTTGGTAGAGCATTGGCTTCCCAAGCCAAGGGTCGCGGGTTCGAGTCCCGTCTATCGCTCTTTTTTGTTCCTTTTCTCGTACCAAAGCAACACCCACTAACCCATTCGCCCGCCCAAAACCCTGAAACCTATGAATTACGGATATGTGAAAGTGGCTGCGGCCGTACCTCCCGTCAAAGTCGGCGACTGCAAGTTCAACGTCGAACAAATCGAATCGCTCATCATTCAGGCCAACAACCAAGGGGTAGAAATCATGGTCTTCCCCGAGCTGAGTATCACGGCCTACACCTGCGGCGACCTGTTCTTCCAGAAGCTGCTGCTCGACGAAGCCGAAATGGCGCTCATCGGCCTGCTCAACTTCACCCGCTCGATGAACATCATCACCATCATCGGCCTGCCCGTGCCCCTGAGCAACGGGCTGGCGAACTGCGCCGCCGTCATTCAGAAAGGCAAAATTCTGGGCATGGTGCCCAAGACATTCCTCCCCAACTATAAGGAGTTCTACGAGAAGCGATGGTTCACGGCTGCCAACGAGGTGAAGGAAAGCTGCGTGCTCATCTGCGGACAGCAGGTGCCCCTGTCAAGCCACATCCTATTCAAGACACCGAGCTGCAACTTCGGCATCGAGATATGTGAGGACCTGTGGGCACCAATCCCCCCATCGTCGTATCTCGCCCTGCAGGGAGCCGACATCATCTTCAACCTTAGCGCCAACTCAAGTGCTGCCGGGAAAGGACGATATCTGACCGACCTCATCAGCGGACAGAGCGCCCGATGCATCAGCGGCTATGTCTACGCTGCAAGCGGCTTTGGCGAAAGCACCACCGACGTCGTCTTTAGCGGAAAGGCGCTCATCTACGAGAACGGGAAGCTACTTAAAGCAGAACACCAGCAAGTATCCGAAGAACTGCTGAGCATCAGCGAAATAGACATTGAGCACCTGCGTTCCGTACGTCGCAAGAACACCACCTTCAACACCTCGGCATCAGCCCTTGCCGAATGTGCTCCGCGATACGTCGAGTCGGCAGGCATCATTGCTGAAAACAATATGACGCTCACGCGCCCCATTGCGCCCCACCCCTTCATCCCAGAAGGCGACAGCGACAGGGATGCCCGATGCCAGGAAATATTCGACATCCAGTGTAAGGGCCTGGCCAAAAGAATCCGCCATACGAACTGCGAGACAGCCGTCATCGGCATTTCAGGAGGTCTCGACTCCACGTTGGCCCTCCTCGTATGCACCCGCACATTCGACATGCTTGGGAAGAGTCGCAGAGGCGTCATCGGAATCACTATGCCCGGATTCGGAACAACCGACCGCACGTACACCAATGCCATACGCCTCATGCAACAACTGGGCATCACCATCCGCGAAATCAGCATCAAGGATGCCTGCCTGCAGCACTTCAAGGACATCGGCCACTCGCCCGACCAACACGACACGATATACGAAAACAGTCAGGCACGCGAGCGCACCCAAATACTCATGGACGCTGCCAACCAGACAAACGGCATCGTCGTGGGCACAGGCGACCTCTCGGAACTGGCACTCGGCTGGGCTACCTACAACGGCGACCACATGAGCATGTATGGTGTCAACGCCTCCATCCCCAAGACACTCGTCCAGCACCTCGTCAGATGGGTGGCAAACTCAACCGACGAGCCCGTCATACGCGAGACACTGCTCGACATTATCGACACGCCCATCAGCCCCGAACTGATTCCCGCCAACGAAGACGGACAGATAAAACAAAAGACTGAAGACCTGGTGGGCCCCTACGAACTACACGACTTCTTTCTCTACCACATGATAAGAAGCGGATTCCACCCGCGCAAGATATTCATGCTGGCATGCAACGCCTTCAAGGATGTCTACGACGAGGAAACCATCAAGCACTGGCTCACAACCTTCTACAAAAGATTCTTCAGCCAGCAATTCAAACGTTCGTGCATGCCCGACGGGCCTAAGGTGGGAAGCATAAGCCTGAGCCCGAGAGGCGACTGGCGCATGCCCAGCGACGCAACCGCCGAGGCTTGGATTGAGGAATGCAAGGCACTGAAAACGTCATAAAACGGCTGAGGGAAGCCGTTTTGGCGCTGGAACAACGCACTTTTTGGGCGTTTTCGTATGAAAAAGGCATATTACGAGGACAACGTAAAGAAAAAAATACTAACTTTGCGACAAAGAACAATCATACATAAAACATTTATCAATTTACACACTATGACAAAGCAAGAGTTAGCTAAAGAGATTGCATCTAAAACAGGTGTTGACCAGCCAACAGTACTGGCATGCGTCGAGGGACTGATGGCCACAGTGAAGGATTCACTGGCAAAAGGCGATCCCGTATACCTGCGCGGTTTCGGCAGCTTCATCCTCAAGAAGCGCGCTGCAAAAACTGCCCGTAACATCTCAAAGAACACAACACTCGTTATCCCTGCCCACGACATTCCTGCCTTCAAGCCCTGCAAGGAATTCATGGCTCAGGTGAAAAAGTAATGACTCTGACAAAAACGAAAGATAGCCTTGAGCGCAATGTTCAAGGCTATCTTTCTTCATTAAGACACCCATGAAACACACCATCGAAAACAAGTTCCTGAAGGTTTGTGCCAAAGAAGAAGGTGCCGAACTGGTAAGCATCATTGACCTTGCCACACAAACAGAAATGCTGTGGCAAGGAGACAAGGAATACTGGGAGGGGCAGTCGCCCATACTCTTCCCCACCATTGGCAATTGTGCAGCACAAACCATACACGTCGATGGTAAAGCTTATCAGATGCCCAAACACGGATTGGTGAGACTCCTTAAATTCCATATGGCGGAAAAGGGAGACAATTTCATCAAATTCGAGGTAAGCGACACTCCATACACGCTTGAGCATTATCCCTATCACTTCCGACTGACGGTATGCTACAAGCTCGAAGGCAAAGTCCTCATCGTAAGGTTCCAAGTGAATAATGACAACAACGAAGGCTGCCTTCCCTTCCAGCTGGGAGCTCACCCAGCCTTCAACCTGCCAGAATTCGGCCCTTCGGATGATGCACACGGCTATCTGTCATTCAACTTCAGCGATAAGATTGTAAGCAACGGATTGAGGCCCGGCGGACACCTATGGCCAGAAGGTTCCTTCGACGTAAGGCTGGACGACAGCGGAATGCTGGAGCTCAACAATCACACCTTCGACTGCGACACACTGCTCGACACGCGAGAAATCGCCAACACATGTTCGCTTTATAATAAGAATAGGAAAAAGCTCCTGACTGTAGAATTCGATTCCCCGGTCCTGGCACTATGGGCTCCGTGCGGAGGCAATGCTCCCTTTGTGTGCATCGAGCCTTGGTGGGGATGTTGCGACCAAGCGGAATACGATGACGAATTTTCCAAGCGGCCTTGGACCGTCATCGTGGCTCCACGTCAAGAGCACGTTATCAGCTACAAGATTTCTATGAGTTGAAGCGTTCGCCCCACAAGCGAATCATCCGCTCGCGAAGCTTGGCTTCAGAGGGATTATCCTGAGGGTGCCAGAAGCGTGCCTCAGTCAGGGCATCAGGAAGGAACTGCTGATTCACGAAGTGGCCTTCGTAGTCGTGTGCATACTTGTAATTCTTGCCATAGCCTAAATCCTTCATCAACGATGTGGGAGCATTTCGCAAATGCAAGGGCACGGGCTGATTTCCGCTACGACGAACTTCCTCCAAGGCATCATTTATACCCATATATGCTGAATTACTCTTGGGGCTCGTGGCAAGATAGACTGTGGCTTCAGCAAGCGGAATGCGTCCCTCGGGCCAACCGATCTTCATCACGACATCAAAGGCTGTATTGGCAAGTAAGAGTGCATTGGGGTTTGCCAATCCAATATCCTCTGATGCGCTAATAACCAAACGGCGAGCGATGAATGCCGGGTCTTCGCCTCCCTCAATCATGCGCGCCAGCCAATACAAGGCCCCATCCGGGTCACTTCCCCGTATGCTCTTAATAAAGGCGGAAATGATGTCATAATGCATTTCGCCATCCTTGTCGTAAGCCAGGGGATTCTGCTGCAAGCGTTCTGTAATAAGCTCGTCGGTCACGATTAGAGGTTCGTCCTTCGACGCAGATTCAGACAGGAGGTCGAGGATGTTCAGCAACTTACGCGCATCGCCTCCACTGAAGCGCAGGAGAGCATCCGTTTCGCGCAGCTCTATCTGCAAGGTCTTCAGTACGACGTCCTTGGCGATAGCCTTGCGTGCCAGCTCCAGCAAATCGTCCTTCTCAAGGCTTTTCAGCACATAGACTTGGCAACGGCTCAGCAAGGGGCGGATAACTTCGAATGAAGGATTCTCTGTGGTGGCACCAATGAGCGTGATAACGCCCTGCTCTACAGCACCCAATAAACTGTCCTGTTGCGATTTCGAGAATCGATGTATTTCATCAATAAAAAGTATGGGGCTGTTGGTTTGAAAGAAACGATTGGCCTTGGCCTTCTCCACGACCTCGCGCACGTCCTTCACGCCGCTCGTCACGGCCGACAGGGTATAAAAGGGGGTTTGAAGCTGATGGGCAATGATGCTGGCCAACGTGGTTTTGCCGACACCCGGGGGGCCCCAGAGAATAAAGCTTGAGACGTGGCCCGATTCGATCATACGTCGCAAGACAGCACCCTCACCGACCAAGTGCTTTTGGCCTATATAGTCGCTGAGCGACGTCGGACGCATTCTTTCTGCTAATGGTGCCATAACAATCGCAAAGTTACACATTAATTATGAATTGTGGGTTGTGGATTATGAATTATTTCGTAATTTTGCATCATGAATCTACACGTCATTAGTTTCCAAGTTCCCTATCCCGCCGACTATGGTGGAGCTATCGATGTCTTTTACAAATTAAAAGCATTGAAAGAACAAGGATTCGACGTCACGCTTCATACTTTCTATTACGGCGAGCGTGGCCGGCAGCCCATACTTGACGAACTATGCGAAAAGGTTTACTATTACCCCAGGCACACGGGTTGGCTGAAACAAATCTCCACACTACCCTACATCGTTGTAACGCGCAACAACAAGGAGTTGCTGGAAAACCTGTGTGCGGATGATGTCCCAATACTATTCGAAGGAATACACACGTGCTACTTCCTCACACATCCCCGTCTGAGATATAGGAAAAAGATAGTACGCATGCATAATATCGAGCATGAATACTACCGTCGTCTGGCTCAACAAAGCGGATGGAGCTGGAAGACGCTTTATTATTGGATCGAGAGCATACGCCTGCACGCCTTCGAAGATAAACTGAAGTATGCCGACCTTGTATGTGCAATCAGCAAAGCCGATGCTCAGAAAATAAAAGCCCGCCACAAAGACTCGGATGTCATTCTTCTTCCATGCTTCTTTGACGCCTCGATACCCACGGAACGATGCACGACAGAAGCCTTTGTGCTGTATCATGGCAATCTGGCTGTCGAGGAAAACCATCGCGCGGCCGAATATATTATAAGACATATCGCACCGCAATGCCCTGATATTCCCTTTGTCATAATGGGACGGAGCCCGAAGCTCAACAACCTTCCACAAAACGTAACAGTAATGCCCGATCCCAAAGACGATGAACTTAAACAGACATTACGAAAGGCACGCATACACCTGATGCTCACCTTCCAACCGACGGGTATAAAACTAAAGCTACTCAATACGCTGATTCACGGACAAGGACACGTCATTGCAAACCACGATATGCTATACGGGCATTCGCTGGGCAAGCTGTGTGTTCGCGCTAATACGCCGGAGGAGATTGCTGCAAATATTCGCGACCTTATCAACAAACCATTAGACGAGGAAGAACTGGAGAAGAGAAAGGCTACGCTATTAAAAATGAAAAAGGCCGGAATCTCACGACTCAGCCTTTTCAAATAGGTATTAGTTTTTAAGGTAAAAAGATTGTTTTAGAATAACTGCTGCAAAATTAGCCCTTTTTAACACCCAAACCAAATAAAAAGATATGTTATATAACATGTTTCCTAATTAGAAGCATGATTTCTCGGCATATTCAAAGAAAATGCTTACCTTTGCACATATATAATAACACTACATTATTATGGCAGTTACAGAGAATAGTGAAAATACGAAGAAACGTGCGCTCAATTTCATTGAACAGAAGATTGAGGCAGATTTAGAGGCTGGAAAGAATGGTGGAAAAGTGCAGACACGATTCCCACCCGAGCCCAACGGATACTTGCACATCGGACACGCCAAGGCCATAGCTCTCGACTTTGGAGTAGCCAAGCGATATGGCGGCGTTTGCAACCTGCGATTCGATGACACCAATCCGCAAAAAGAAGACACGGAATACATCGAAAGTATCGAGCAGGACATCAAGTGGCTTGGCTATGATTGGGCCAACATCTATTACGCATCGGATTATTTTCAGCAGTTGTGGGACTTCGCCGTTTGGCTCATCAAACAAGGACGCGCCTACGTTGACGAGCAGACCTCTGAAGAGATTGCGAAGCAGAAAGGCACCACAACAAGCCCAGGCATCAACAGTCCCTATCGCGACCGCCCCATCGAAGAGAACCTGAAGCTCTTTGAGTATATGAATAGCGGAAAGTGCGAACCAGGCACTCTTGTGCTTCGCGCCAAAATAGATATGGCCAACCCCAACATGCTTTTCCGCGACCCGCTTATCTATCGCGTGCTTAATATTCCACATATTCGCACAGGAAATAAATGGAATGCCTATCCCATGTACGACTTCACTCATGGCCAAAGCGACTATTTGGAAGGCGTGACACACTCACTCTGTACCCTGGAATTTGTTGAGCATCGCCCCCTTTATGATTTGTTTGTTACCTGGATGAAGGAATGGCGAGGCGAAACTGACAACATCGAGGACTTCCGCCCCCGACAGACCGAATTCAACAAGCTGAACCTTTCCTACACGCTTATGTCGAAGCGCAACCTCTTAGCCCTTGTGAATGAAGGACTGGTGAGCGGGTGGGACGACCCTCGCATGCCGACAATATGCGGATTCCGGCGTCGCGGCTATTCACCCGAAAGCATACAAGGTTTTATCGACAAAATCGGATATACCACATACGATGCACTCAACGAAATGGCCCTTTTGGAAAGCGCAGTCCGCGAAGACCTTAATAGCAGAGCCATACGAGTAAGCGCCGTGCTGAATCCCGTGAAGGTTGTTATTACCAACTATCCCGAGGGACAAACAGAAACCCTGACGGCTATTAACAACCCTGAGAACGAGGCTGACGGCACGCACGAAGTAGAGTTCAGCCGTGAACTGTGGATTGAGCGAGACGACTTCCAGCAAGAGGCCGACAAAAAGTTCATGCGCTTGGCTCCCGGCAAGGAGGTGCGCCTGAAGAACGCCTACATCATCAAGTGCGATGAGGAGCATCCCTGCGATACGGACAACGAAGGTAACGTGACCACCATTTATTGCACTTACGACCCTGAAACCAGAAGCGGACAGCCAGGCGCCGACCGTAAAATCAAGGGAAAGACACTCCATTGGGTTAGCTGCCACAATGCCGTACAGGCCGAAGTGCGACTCTACGACCGTCTGTGGAAGGTGGAGAATCCCAGAGATGAGATGGCAGCCATTCGCGAACAGCAGGGATGCGATGCCGTAACGGCAATGAAGCAGATGATTAATCCCGACAGCCTAAGCATTCTGCAGGGCTGCTACGTCGAGCCCTTTGCTGCAACGATGCCTAAGCTATCCTACCTCCAGTTCCAGCGTATCGGCTACTTTAACGTGGACACTGAAAGTACGCCCGAACACGTTATCTTCAACAAAACGGTTGGATTGAAAGATACCTGGAAGAAGTAAATATTAAACCTTTTCTTACACTCGCTACATTGAACGAAGACTATAACTACTTTCAGAACGAGCAATTCCGCAAATCCCTGACGGCCTACGAGGATATGTTGGCATCGGGGAAGCACGAAGAGTTCGATGCTGAAACTCTAACCGACATTGCCGAATATTACTCGATGGAGCAACGTACTGACGATGCAAATCGTTGTATTCAGTATGCGCTATCCTTCTATCCCGACAGTGTCGACCCGCAAATCTTCCTTTCGCGGCAGCAGATGTTTGCAAACAATGAGGCCAAAGCATGGTTTATCTGTCGGCAAATTTCTGACCAGAATGACCGTGAAGTGCTGTTTCTGAAGGCAGAACTTTACTTCTATTTTAATAAGACGGAACAAGGCTTCCAGCTACTCATGAAGGCCTACTCGGAATGTGATGATGAGCAGGAGGCCGCCGACCTTCTCTACGATTCGATTTGTCTATGTCGCGACTACGAGCTGAACCAAAAGGCCCTCGAGTGGGTTATGCTGCTACGTTCGGAGCATCCCGACTACGCCGACATCGACGTGTTGGAGGCTGAAGTCCGCAACGTATTGGGAGAGCACGAGGCAGCCATCCGGCTGGCGGAGGGCTATCTTGAGAACAATCCCTACGACACGCACGCTTGGATGCAACTGGCAGAAGCCCACCTTATGATGGAGCACTATGAGGAAGCCACGGAAGCCGTCGACTATGTTCTGGCCATTGATAGCGAGAATGCCGAAGCGCTGATTATGCGCGGAAACATTCTCTTTGATACGGAACATCCCCACGAGGCCCATGAATACTATACCCGCTTCCTTGGGTATTTTCCCAACGATGAGCGGGTACGGTATTTGGATGCAGAATGTCTTATGGATATGGGGCAATACGAAGCGGCGATGCGCCGCCTGTCGTCCTGAGATGCGGTGTTAAGCCTTCATGTGACGTGCAAAGTCAACCATCTTGATGGCCGTAATTGCACATTCGTCACCCTTGTTTCCAAGCATGCCACCCGAACGCATTTCGGCTTGTTCCATATCATTGCAGGTTAACAAACCATAGACGACCGGAATCTGTGCATCTTTATTCAACGATGCCAGTCCCTGTGTTGTGCCCTGACAAATGTAATCGAAGTGAGGGGTGTCGCCACGAATGACGCAACCGATGGCAATGACGGCATCGAAGCGCTGGGATTTAACCATCCTTGCTGCACCATATATCAGTTCGAAACTTCCCGGAACTGTCATGACGCAGACGTCTTCCTCCCTTGCACCGTTCTTTATCAGGGTGTCGTGCGCACCGTTAGCAAGGGCCTCGGTGATTTCCGAGTTCCACTCACTAACAACTATACCAAAATGCATACCCTCGGCCGAGGGTACGCATTCTGAATTATAGTCGGATAAATTGTGAAGAGCTGTTGCCATAGTTACTTAGCAGCTTTTGCTCTTTGAATGTACTTCTCAATTTCCTGTCCTTGCATGCTGCCGCGATAGTGTGCCTTAACTTCTTCATAAAGTTTGAGCGCCTCCTCGCTCTTGCCTTCAGATTCCAGGATTTCGCCGGCCTGAACAAGGAACACGGGAGAAAGCAGGCTGTTGTCAGCCTTCTTTGCAGCCTTCTTCAGTGTCTCAACGGCCTTGTCGTTCTTGCCCTGCTTCGCATAGACATTGCCCAGGGCGCCGATTGCTGCGGGGCTCAGGAGTTCGTCGTCCTTTCCGTCGAAATCGGCCAGGTACTTCTCCGCCTCCTCAGCCTTGTCGGTGTTGTAGTAAGCAAGACCGGCATACAGCTTAGCAAGGTTGCCAGACTTGGTGCAGCTATACTTCTTTGCTACCTCAACCAGGCCCAGGATTTCCTGACCATCGCCGTTCAGCGCCTTTTCAAATTCGCCCTGCATGAACAGTTGCTCGCAAGGATACAATGCTTCGGCAGCCTTCTTGTTTTGGGCCTCAAAGTAGTACTTTGCACCAATGGCGGCCAAGATGGCAACCAAGATTACAACCACACACGCAGCAATTTTCTTGAAATTCTTTTGAATGAAAGTTTCTTCCAAAGCAGCCTCCATCTCAGAGACCTTCTTTTTGTTTTCTGCCATAGTATTTATTGTTTTTCTTTATTTGTTCGCATAAAATCGTGCAAAGATACAAATAAATTTGTAATCCTGCAATACGGACGCCCAAAAATGACGTTCATCCAGATTGGGAGCGACGCTTCGTTACGTCAGTCGCAATGCGTCGCGAGGGCACGAACAATGCGTCGCGAGGGCACGAACAATGCGTCGCGAGGGCACGAACAATGCGTCGCGGGAACACGAACGACGTAAAATATAAGCCGATAGTTCATTAATTCGATAAAATTGCGTACATTTGCATGAAATATGAGTAGCTATGATTCTGCGCAGACTCTCCATTCTCAATTATAAGAACATTGCCCAGGCCGAACTGAATCTTTCGGCAGGCATCAACTGTTTTATCGGCAAGAATGGCGAGGGGAAGACAAACTTATTGGATGCCATCTACTTCCTGTCGATGTGTAAGAGCTCGGTCTCAAGCATCGACAGCAATTGCATCCGCCACTCCGAAGACATAATGATGCTGCAAGGCGCATACGAGCGAGAGGACGGCACGCCCGAAGAAATCTACTGCGGCCTGAAGCGCGGGCAGAAGAAAATCGTGCGACGAGGCAAGAAGGCCTACAAGCGACTTGCCGAGCACATCGGCCTCATCCCCCTGGTGGTAGTGAGCCCATCGGACAGTGAGCTCATCAGCGGCCAGAGCGAAGAGCGCCGCCGCTTTCTCGACATCGTCATATCGCAGTGCGAGCCGCGCTACATCGACGCCCTTCTGAAGTACAATAAAGCCCTGCAGCAAAGAAACGTCCTCCTCAAAATGGAAGACCAGGAGCCCGACCCCGAATTGCTCTCGATACTCGAGGAAACAATGGCCCGCGAGGGAGAATTCATCTACCAGCGCCGCCAGTACTATGTCAGTCAACTCATTCCCACGTTTCAACGCTACCACTCCACCATTTCGTCGGGCAACGAGAAGGTTGGCCTTGCCTACATCTCGCACTGCCAGCGAGGCCCGCTGCTCGAAGTGATACAGCGCGATCGTCACCGCGACCGCGCAGTCGGATACTCGCTTCATGGCATACACAAGGATGAACTGGAAATGACGCTCGACGGCTATCCCATCAAGCGGGAAGGCAGTCAAGGGCAAAGCAAGTCATACATGATAGCCCTGAAACTAAGCCAATTCGACTTCCTGAAGCAGACCGGAAGCCAAACCACCCCTATCCTGCTTCTCGACGACATATTCGACAAGCTGGACGCAACCCGTGTTGAACAAATCGTCAAACTCGTATCGGGCGAGAACTTCGGACAGATATTTATTACCGACACGAACCGCGACCACCTCGACCAGATACTGGCCTCCATGCCCGGCGAGCACTGCCTCTTCCACGTCACCAACGGACAATTCAGCCTATGAAGCGAAAGAATTCGGAAGCACTGAAGGATGTCATCATGCGCTTCCTGCGCGAGGAAGGACTGGAAACACAACTTCACGAGCACCATGCCGTAAAGGCCTGGCCCGAAGTGGCTGGTCCGATCATAACCAGATACACGGGCGACGTCAGGTTCCAGCAGGGCACGCTCTACATTAAAATCACACGCCCAGCCTTACGCCAAGACCTGACGATGGGACGCACCCAACTTGTCCGACAAATCAACGAACGTGTGGGCAGTCCCGTCGTAAAGCAGATTGTATTCTACTAATCGCTTGATTATTTCACCAGCACCTTCTTGCCCTTGGTCACGACGAGCCCCTTTGCATCGGGCTTGACGCGTCGGTCGGAAAGGTCATATCCTACCTCGTTGGGCAGGGCATCGGCCATCTCTGGGGCATGGACACCTGTCGTCGTGTCAACCAAATCCTTGATTTCTTCTGCCGAAAGGGCGTAATTATAGATTCGGAAGTCATCGATATTGCCTTTGTACACAGGGTCGGCGGCAAACTGACTGCGCCCCACATAGTTGAAGATGGGATTAATGTCGCTTGGCTTGATGGTGACGCTCTCGTTCTGGGCCTTCACTTCTCCGTCGATGTAAAGCACGGCCCCGTTAGCCCCAATCGTTACGGCAACGTGGGTCCAGCGGGTCCTCGACAGTGTGCTGGTGGTCCTAACCTGCTGCTCGTCGCCGTTGTCCTTGATGGCAAAGCGCATGCCGCTGTCGCTCGAGGGTGAGAAGAAGAGGTACTGATTCGTTCCGTTACCGAAGTCCCAAAGGCGCTGCCAGCGGTCGCCTCCTGCCCATTTCGTCCAGCAGGCGATGGTGAGTTCATCGTGGTTTGCCACAGTATAGGGCAATTGCACGAAGTTGTCCTCGCCATTGAGCTTCAAGGCCGTATAGCCGGTGTATCCTTCAATCCACTGCGGCTCACCGTAAAGGGCCGCGTGGTTGCCATTCAGCGTTGTGTCGTTTAGGTTACTCTCGAAGGGCAGATGCGCCACCAATGCCTGGCCGCCCGCAACGCTTGCCTTCGCGCCATCACTCCTGTCGCTGTAGTTATAGCATTTATCGACGGCATATACCTGATAGGTGTATTCCTTTCCGTCGGCAGCCTCGTTGTCCGTAAACGACGTGCCTCTCACGTCCTTGGCAATCGCATAGTATTCCGTCCCGTCCTCGCTGCGCAGTATCGTGTAGCTGACAACGTCGTTGGCCGTGGGGGCGGTCCAGTCTAGGCGTATCGAGGCCTCGTTGGGAGTGGCCGTCAGCGCCGTGGGCGCATCGGGAGCAACCAGCTCGGGCTTGGCGTTTGCGGGGATGAAGCGCCACTGTTGGTTCTTCGCGCCCGTGTAGTTTCCCATCTGCACGTTGGCTCCCATCGTGGTGGCCGAGTTTGCCACTTCAAGACAGCGTGTGCTGTAGCGACTGCGGATGTAGAATGCTCCGTTGCCGGCATACTGGAGATACCATTGCTCGTTAGTGCCCAGGCCGCCCTGGTACACACCTACATCGGCGCCGCCATTGTAGTTCCAGTCCAGGATGTCGAGCACCATCCCGTTGTTCGTGTTGAGGGTGAACGTGTAATAGCTGTAGTCGCCGTTTTTCTCTATCGGAGCAACGACCCACTGCACGTATCGGAACGAGGAATTGCCTCGCTGCGTCACGGAGTTCCATCCGCTGGTGGGGATCGACCCCAGTCCCAGCAAGCGGCCGCTGTTGACGTTCATAACCTTGTATAACCCATCTACGTGAGGCATGATGTCCGCTCCGCTTTGAACGTCAAGGACGGTTTCGGCATTGGTTTGTCCTGTCTGGTAGCCCGTTCCGCCAGGCATCACGAGCAAGTATTCGCGGCCCGGCTCGCCGTTCACCCAGACGGGCCTGTCGAGGCTGGCAAAGTCGTAGCTTGTCGTCACGGCCTGGCGTTCGCTCGTTCCGCCGAAGAGTTGCATCGTGCCGTCGGCGTGGCGGTAGAGCGAGGCGGCTGTCCAGTTGTTGCGATGCTCGCCGTAGGCCAGGCGTTTGCCCGGATTGCGATGATAGGTGGCCTTCATGAACTGGCTGCGGGCATATTCGCACGTGCCCCACCATATTCCCGTCTGCATGCCATATTCAACGCCCACCATGGCTTCCATGGTGTTGTGTAGTTCGTCAGCCGTGGCGTGGTGGCCGTACTCGCGCACCGTCTTGAAGAAGTTTGCATAGTTGTTGAACGAGCCTGCCAGCTGATGGGTGTTTCCCTCGTCGAGGTATTCCTTAAGATATTCCCACCATTCGAGGGCAAAGTCGTCGTTCAACGTGTTTCCGCCGCAGATGCGCACTCCGTCGTAAGCCCCGTTGAAATCATTCTTCAGGCTCTTGGCGATATTCAGGAAATCCTCCTTCCGCGTGGAATTTGAATTGCCCTGCCCCCAGCCGAAGTCGGGTTCGTTGTACGGACTGATGCTCACGACATTGGTCAGTCCCAACTCGGCGTACTTCTTTATGCTCAGGTCGATGAGCTGCGCCCATCGCTGTCCGCGCACCTTCGAGACGGTAAGTCCGGTATTGTACCACGAAGAGACGTTGGGATTATCTCCGTGGTCGTGGTTGATATTGATGGACACACCGTTCTTCAGGTATTGTTTGATGATGCCCGCGCGTTCCTTAATCTTGGCAACCTGGCTCTCGGAAAGGGCGCCGTCGGCAACGCTCTCCGTGGCCGTGTACGAGGTGCGCACGATGTCTATCAGGTCGCGACCGGCATAGAAGACTCCCGTGCGGATGTTTGCGGCATCGAGCCACGCGAGGTCGAGCCCCCACTCAATCGGGGTGGCCGTGCCCTCGTCGAGCACCCGGAAGGGAACCACCACGTCGGCCTTCTGCCGAGCTTTCAGGAAAGAGGCACTGCTCACCACTTGTGCCGACACATTAGAAGCGACGACTCCCAAAACAAGAAGAATGATAAACGATACTTGTCTTTTCATGATACAGGTCATTAGCGCATAAAACGGAAACACTCAGAACAATTTAGCTTTGTCCTGAGTGTTTAGTCCGAAGAGGTGCCTAGCAGATTCGAACTGCTGTAGACGGTTTTGCAGACCGTTGACTAAGCCACTCATCCAAGGCACCATCATTAAATTCGCTTGCAAAGGTAATACAATAATCCGTTCCTTCCAAACAAATCACGTCTTTTTTTCTTTTTTCGCCCCAACCGTGCCGCAACAATCCGGCGGACGCGAAATGGGGAGAACGGGGGGAGCAAATGCATCGCCGCGCTTCGACATCGCCATCAATCGCCCGTCAACCGCGCGTCGCCCTTCTTGTCCCACCCTTGTCGGACAAGCCCGACAATGCGTCGACCATGCCTCGACAATGCGTCGCCCCGCTTGTCCGACACTTGTGGGACAAGCGCCGCCCTGCCTCTCCCCCGCCCCAGCCTCGCAACAAAGAGAGCTTCCTTCCATATTCCGCCATCAATCACGTTGTTCCAGATGGGGTCAGTTGTGCTGGATTGTCTTCTTCCCGTTCCTGATTACGATGGTGGGCTGACGCATGGCATGAGTGCCAACCGAGCGTCCTGACAGGTCGAAGGATGCGTTCTTGCTTGTCAGGCGGCTATCGGCCGGGGCATCATGAGTCTGGGGGTGCTCTATGCCGTCGGCAATTGCATCACCAAGGCGGAAGAGGCGAGCACCGTGGCTGGGCACCTTTGCGCTGAGAGTGCCCTGCACCGTGCCCAAGTCCTCCTTGGCCCAGATGTCGTAGACGGGCACCGTCTCACTGGCGCTGAGTCCTAACTCCGTAAGGTCTACCACGAAGTCTTCGCACTTTGTGACGTAGAAGAAAAACTCCATCGTCGTGCCGCTGCTGCTGGAATTGTCGGTGTCGCAACTGGAATCGTAGCCGCAGAGGGCGCGGAAGGTCTTGTAGTTGTGGCCGGCAGGCAGGTTATAGACCAGCGTGCACTCGGCATTGAGGCCCAGGCCCGTGGTATAACTCTGTCCGTCAACGCGCAGCGTCTGTCCCTCCACGTTCTTGTTCACGTGAAGCGCCCCCCATTCCGATGAATATGATGCCTGCTTCAGCGTGGTGAGCGATGTTTCGTTGCCATCGGCATCTATCAGCACGGGGTTGATAAGATTGGCACGGTCATAGGCAAAGCCGTCGCCGTAGTTGCTGATGAATATTTTAAGCTGCTCGGCATCAGTGATGTCGCACTCCATCACCTTCGACTTAGAGCCAGTGCGCGAGATGAGACCCGATCGGGCGGCATAATCGTCCTGCTCTGCCGTCAGCGGGTTCTGGTCGAACACCATGAAGCGGATGGTCGTCGTGCTGCCCGTCTGTCCTATTCCCGAATCGTCGGCTGCGGCCATTGCCTTAAAGCGCACTACGTCCAACTCATCGGGAATCTGGAAGAAGATGGCGGCGTTGGCATCGGTTGAGAAGCCACGATCATAGCTGACGCCCATCACCTTCATCTTGCCGCCGTTGTCCACGTTCTTGTCCTCGTAGACTCGGTTGAAGTATGACTTGGTGTACTGGCGCGTCTTATAGGTGCCCGTCAGAGGCACTTCCGTGCCGTCGCGCAGGATGAGCGTCGGGTTAATCCAGTCGCCGTGGTCGTAGTTGTAGTTGTCGCCACCGTCGTCGACCACCAGCACCAGTGTCTTAGAACCTTCAGGCCATTCAATGTCCACGTCAACAGCATGTCCATCGGTCGTGTAAGTCACGGTCTCCGACTTATACAAAGCTTTGCTTCCAACGACCCAGCGGGTGTTGTCGCGCTGGAACAGCGCCAGCCAGCGATTGCCCGTCTCGGGGTCGCGCGATGTCCACGCCACGTGGCCGTTGTCTTCGTCATTCATAAATTGGTGAGCCTCGACACCATACTTGTGCATGCGGTGATACTCCTCGTTGTTCATCAGCGACAGTGTGAAGGAATCGTTCTTGGTCATCTCGCCACCGAAGAAAAGTGGCGAGTGACAGATGCCCCACAGCGTCATCATCGTCAGCTGTTCGTCCTCCGTCAGATTGGTCCACCGTCCGGCCTGTGCCGAGGTGTAGCCAGCGTCGCCTATAGTCATGGCAATCTGGCCAAGGGGCAGCATATCGCAGTCTGCATAGTTGCCCGGTCGGGCATATTTGCTCCATTCGTGAGCCTCGTTGAACACGGCATCCACATGGCTCCAGTTGTCCCACAGGTCGTCCATCATACGCCACATGTTGGCGTTCGCCAAACATTCCTCAGCATACTGGTACTGGGTCTTGCCAGGCGACAGCGAAAGCACGATGGGGCGACCACACTGGTCAATGGCTTTTCGTATCATGTGTATCTCGTCGGTATAGAATGGCCGCGACATATCGTCGACCTTAATGAAATCGACACCCCACTCGGCATAGAGGTCGATGATGCTATTGTAGTATAGCTGGCCGTACTCGTTGTTGCGCACCAGCAGGTTGTCCTTCAACCATGTGCAGGGCGATGTGGTGCCGTTATACACCTGGCTCCAGGCCGTAGCCTCGCTGCCCTTCAGTTTGTACGACGACCCCACGACCGACTTCGGCACACCACGCATGATATGGATTCCGAACTTCAGTCCCTTCTCATGCAATTTGTCTGCCAATGGCTTGAAACCGACGTTTTTGCCGCCCACAACACACGACGGGAAACGGGTAGGCGACGGCAGGTAGCGTCCGTATTCGTCGAGCACATAGTCCTGGTCGCCGCGCTGGTTGTAGTTGCCGCCTCCCAGCGATGGGTGGTTGCAATACCAACGAATGTCGACCACCACATACTCCCATCCGTACTTCACGAGGTCATTATCCACGAGGTATTGTGCGTTCTGCATCACCTCCTTCTCAGTGACCGAAGAGTAGTAGCAGTCCCACGAGTTCCATCCCATAGGGGGTGTTACGGCCCACGTGCGGAACGTAGCCATGTCTTCCTGTGCACTGATGCCACCCAGGGCCATCAGTATACTCAATAATACAACTGTAATTCGTTTCATTTCATAGTATTGTTTAAAGTTCTAATCTATTTTACATCACTAAAGATAGAAAGAAGACGCCAGCCGCTGGTAAGCCTCAGTGCGCCGTCCGTCGGGCGTCTGCAGCACAAGCTGCTCAACAAGCAGAGGCGAAGAGGGTATGCCTGAGACGAAGGTGAGCAGGGAGCGCTTGGGCGCCTTCCCCGCGACCGTGCTCACGAGACATTGCCGTTCGAGGTGTAGGTTACGCTCAAGGCAAAGGGCCACAAAACCAGGTACGGCCGAAGACGGGAGAACAACATGGAAACACCCTTCGTCTGCCAGCAAGCGCCCTACGGCTGCAATGAGTTCGACAAAGGTAAGTGTTGCCGTATTGCGTGCGATGGCTCGTTCACTGACCGGCGGACGGGTTTCTTCGGTAAAGAAGGGAGGATTAGAAAGAATGCAGTCGAACGCCAGAGTGGAATGAAAATCTCTGACATCCGACTGCGTTATGGTGATGCGCTCGGAGAAAGGGCTGCGCTGGGCATTCTCGCTGGCTTGCCGTGCTGCATCTGGGTCAATCTCGATGCCGACAACCTCGGCTTCCGAGGCTCTCTGGGCTGCCATCAAAGCAATCAGCCCCGAGCCCGTACCGACATCAAGGATGTGTTTGCTTTGCTTCAAGTCGGCCCACGCACCTAAGAGCACGCCATCCGTCCCGACTTTTTGGGCACAACGGTCGTGCCAAATCTCAAATTGCTTGAATCGGAAGCTGGGCGAACCCATTACTCCTCGGGCTTCATGTTGGTGTAGACAGTCTGCACGTCGTCGAACTCCTCGAGGCGCTCAACCATCTTATTAATAGTCTCACGCTGCTCGGGTGTTACGTCCTTGAGGTCATTGGGGATATAGGTGAACTCACCACCAACCTCTTCGTAGCCGTCAGCTTCAAGCTTCTTCTGTATTTCGTTGTAGCTGGTCGGCTCGCCGTAGATGGTGATTGTGGTTTCGTCTTTCTCCTCGTCGTACTCCTCGTCGAAGTCCTCATCCACTCCGAAGTCAATCATCTCCAGGATGAAGTCGTCCATGTCCATGCCGTCCTTCTTCTTAAAGGTGAACACGCACTTGTGGTCGAAGAGGAACGACAGCGAGCCCGTGGTTCCCATGTTACCAGAGAACTTATTGAAGACGCTACGCACATCGGCCACCGTACGAGTGGTGTTGTCGGTCAGGGTGTCGACGAAGACAGCAACTCCGTGAGGGCCATATCCTTCGTAAGTCACGCTCTTATAGTCGCTCTGGTCCTTGCCCAAGGCGTTTTTGATGGCACGCTCGATGTTGTCTTTCGGCATGTTCTCACGCTTACATACAGCGATTACGGAACGCAGCGAGGGGTTGTTCTCGGGCTCAGGCCCACCGGCCTTAACGGCAATGGCAATCTGCTTGCCCAGTCGGGTGAAAGTCTTGGCCATGTGACCCCAACGCTTCAGTTTTGTAGCTTTACGGTATTCAAATGCTCTTCCCATAATAATAAATAAAGAACCCGCCTCCAACCCTCCCTTGTAGGGAGGAGGCAGTTACTATTGCTAATTATTTAGAAAAAATTATTCATTCTTACATATTGTGACCTCTCCCTCCCTACAAGGGAGGGCTGGGGGAGGGTCTTCTTTATCTCAGTTCTGCATTCAGTTGCTTCGTAAGGTTCTGGATGAGCTTCTGCATGATGGCGTCAATCTGCTTGTCGCCCATGGTCTTGGTCTCGTCTTGCAGGATGAAGTTGACGGCGTACGACTTCTTGCCCTCGGGCAGGTTCTTGCCTTCGTAGACATCGAACAGGCGTACCTCCTTCAGCAACTTCTTTTCCGTCTGGTAGGCGATAGCCTCAATCTGCCCAAATTCAACGCTCTTGTCGATGAGCAATGCCAGGTCGCGGCTTACAGCAGGATACTTGGGAAGGTCGGTTGCCGTAACCTTCTGGTTGCGCACGGCACGCATCAGCTGTTGCCAGTTGAGGTCGGCAAAGAACACCGGTTGTTCGAGCCCGAACTGCTTGAGTATCTTGAGGGAAACGATTCCGAATTGAACCAATACTTTACCGCCACGATTGCGAATTTCGATGCTCTTGTCGAAGAGGTCGCTCTCGCCCTTGGCAAATACCAGTGAGCCGAAGGGCACGCCCAGGCGGCGCAGGATGTTAATCACGTGTGCCTTGAGTTCATATACGCTGGCATCCTCGTCGGTATGTGCCCAACTGCCGCTCACGCGCTTGCCCGTAAGCCAAAGGCCAAGGTGATAGTCCTCGTTATAGGCATCGAGGACATGCTTGATGACCTCGGGGTCACGACTGCTGCTCACACCCGGAACGATGTCTGGGCAACGGCGCTCGGCGTGGAAGTAATAGCAGTTACCGAACTCATAAAACGCAAGATTCGACGAGCGATAGGAGATGTTGCGGGCGATGCTCTCGAGACCGCCAAACAACAAGGTCTGGCGCAGGACGCTCAGGTCCTGGCTCAGGGGGTTGAGCAGGCGCACGCAGTTCTCGGCCTTCAGGCTTTCGAGACCCTCGTAGTATGCCGCGCGTTGCAGCGAATTGTTCCACATCTCGCGGAAGCCGGCGCCCACGAGTTGTTCGCCCACCACGTTCTGCAGTTTATAACTCTTATCGACATCGCCCTTAATGGCCATGCAACTTCTCACGCTCTGGGGCATCTCGACGTTGTTGTAGCCGTAGATGCGCAGGATGTCCTCAACGACATCGCAGGGACGCTGCACGTCGACACGATAAGCCGGAACCTGAAGCTTCAGCCCTTCCGAAGTTTCGCTGAGCACCTTCATTTCCAGGCTTCCAACGATACTCTTCACCGTCTCGGCAGGAATGTCCTTACCGATGAGGTTGTTGACGTAGTCATATTTCAGGTCTACGATAGCGTCCTGAATGGGGTTGGGGTAAACATCAACGATGTCCATGCTGATTTCCGCTCCTGCCAGTTCCTTGGCCAGCAGGGCCGCCTGCTTCAGGGCATAGAGTGTGCCGTTGGGGTCAATACCGCGTTCGAAGCGGAACGAGGCGTCGGTGCTGAGTCCGTGGCGGCGGGCCGACTTGCGAATCCACGTGGGATTGAAATAGGCGCTTTCGAGCACGACGTTCGTCGTTGTTTCGTAGGTACCACTACCCTTTCCGCCAAACACGCCGGCGATGCACATGGGCTCCTGGCTGTTGCAGATGGCGAGGTCATGGTCCGAGAGCTTGTGTTCCTCGCCGTCGAGGGTGACAAACGGCGTGCCCTCGGGCATCGTCTTCACGATGATGTGGTGGTCCTTCACCATGTCTGCATCGAAGCAGTGCAGGGGCTGTCCGTAGGCCATCATGATATAGTTGGTGATGTCCACGATGTTGTTTATGGGACGCAGACCGATGGTGGTCAGACGTGTCTTCAGCCATTCGGGACTCTCGCCCACCTTGCAGTTCTTCAGCGACACGGCAGCATAGCGCGGACAAGCCTCGTTATTCTCCACCGTCACGCGAATGGGCAGGTCATTGTTGTCGACCTTGAATGCCTCGTCCGACGGGCGATGGAGGCTTGTCTTGTAGCCGTTCTGCACGAGCCACGCGTAGAGGTCGCGCGCCACGCCGTAGTGGCTGCAGGCATCGGAGCGGTTGGGGGTAATGTCGACCTCGATGAGGAAGTCGCTCTCCAGGTGGTAATAGTCGGCAGCCTTCGTGCCGGGCACGGCGTCCTCGGGCAGCACGATGATTCCGTCGTGGCTCTGGCCGATGCCGATTTCGTCTTCGGCACAAATCATGCCGTTCGACTCAATGCCGCGCAGTTTGCTTTTCTTGATGGTGAAGCACTGGTCGCCGTCGTAGAGTTTCGTGCCCAGGGTGGCCACAATCACCTTTTGACCGGCGGCAACGTTCGGGGCGCCACACACGATTTGTTCTGGCTCGCCAGTGCCCAGATTTACGGAGCACACGTGCATGTGGTCGCTGTTGGGATGGGGCTCACACGTGAGCACTTCGCCCACGACGATACCTTCCAGGCCTCCCTTGATGCTCTGCACCTCTTCCACTCCGTCAACCTCGAGTCCGATGCTCGTAAGGGCATCGGCAATTTCGCGGGCCGTCAGGTCACAATCGACGTACTCGCGAAGCCATTTATACGAGATATTCATATATTATTCTTAATTATTTTAATGTTTTGCGCGTGCAAAAGTACAAAAAATATTGTCAAATAGCAATTCCGAAAGCAAATATTTAGAACGGCACGTTGTTGTTGACGGGGTCGCTCGGGCCGAAGGGGTTGTCCGAGGGCGACGGCTCTGGCATGTTCAGGGCCATGTTGGCAATGCTTGCCGCCTCCTCGCCGGAGAGTTCCGAAACCTTGGTAGAGGCATGCGGATACTGCTCGCCGGGGAGCGGTGCGGGACCGTTGTCCTCGTAGTCCTCGAAGCGTGCATACTGGTGCTTGAACTTGAACTTGATGATGCCCGTTGCGCCGTTACGATGCTTGGCGATGATGAACTCTGCCTTACCCGTCATGTCCTCACCGTCGATTTGGTAAATCTTATAGTATTCGGGGCGGTGGATGAAGCATACCATGTCGGCGTCCTGCTCGATGGCACCCGACTCACGCAGGTCGCTCAACTGGGGACGCTTGCCTTCGTTGCCCTCGCGGTTTTCGAGTCCGCGGTTCAACTGCGAGAGGGCGATAATGGGTATGTTGAGTTCCTTGGCCAGTCCCTTCAGGTTTCGGCTTATGGTTGATACTTCCTCCTGACGGCTGCCGAACTGCATGCCCGAGGCATTCATGAGCTGCAGGTAGTCGATGAGTATCATCTTCACGCCGTGCTCTCGCACCAGTCGGCGCGCCTTGGTGCGCAGCTCGAATATGTTCAGCGCTGCCGTGTCGTCGACATAGATTGGCGCGCCCATCAGCTGGTTGAGTCGGGCGTCGAGCTGCGCCAGTTCGGGGTCGCTCAGCTGTCCGCTCTTCAGTTTCTCGCCAGGGATGTCGCAGACGTTGACGATGAGTCGGTTGACGAGCTGCACGTTCGACATTTCCAACGAGAACATGGCAACGGGAATGCGCATATCCACGGCCATGCGCTTAATCATCGACAGGATGAAGGCCGTCTTACCCATAGCCGGGCGGGCGGCAATGATGACGAGGTCGGAATTCTGCCATCCGTTGGTGGCCTTGTCCAGCTTCTCGTAGCCCGTTGCAAGGCCCGAGAGTCCGTCGGTGCGCGCCATCGTCTCCCTCAGCCGTTCCATCGCCTCGTTGATTACGGGGTCAATCTGCGTGTACGACGTGCGTTGGGTCTGCTGAGCAATGCCAAACAGCTCGGCCTCGGTCTCCTGCATCAGGTCGGCAACGTCTTTCGTGGGGTCGAAGGCATCGCCCATGACCTTGCTGGCAAACTTGATGAGCTTGCGGGCCTGATACTTCTGGTGGATAATCTGTGCCTGGTATTCGATGTGGGCACTGGTGATGACGTTCTGCGTGAGCTGTGCGATATACACAAGCCCGCCAGCCTTCTCCAGCTCGCCCTGCGTCTCAAGGTAATGCGGCACCGTCACCACATCCACCGGCCGCTGGTTGATTTGCAGCGACTGAATGGCCTTGTAGATTATCTGGTGGCGATGGTCGTAGAACGACTCTGGCGTGAGCAGATTCGACACCTGCTCATACGACTCCTGCTCAATGAGCAACGCCCCAAGAACCGCAGCTTCAAAGTCGAGCTGCTGGGGCTGCTTGTTACCAAAGGCGTCGGACTGCGGGACCTCAACCACCTTGCGCTGGGCACCGCGCTTCGAGCGCCCATTATTTGTGTTCGTATTTGGCATATTTCAGAAAATTGCGGATGCAAATATACTGAAAAATATTGGTTCGGCATTGACAATATTATGGCTTTTTGCGAATCACCCGCCACAAAATTTGCAGGAGTGAGAAACATTCTTTACATTTGTGCGTCGGCTTCTTCCGACGCCGCCGACGGACGCACATTCATCGCCGACGGACGGACAGCCATCGCCGACGGACGCACATCCGCCGCCGACGGCGGAAGAATGTGACGCAACGTTGTAAGAAATATAACCAGAGAATATAAAGAACAGAACACAATCTTAACAAAAACATACTACTATGGCAAAATACATTTATCAGGAAATCGGGGGCATAAAGAAGAACGGGGAGCCCATCGTGAAACCGCGCTTCACAAACATCCGGCAAGTTGGGAGCGAGGAGTTCCTGGCCGAAGTGGCCCACCGCTCCCCCATGAGCAAGGGCACACTGCAGGCTGCCATTGCCAACATCATCGAAACGCTGCCCGAGTATCTGGCCCAGGGACGCTCGGTGAGGATTGACGGTCTGGGATTGTTCACGCCCACACTGGCCATGAGGGAGAACGTGAGCGTCCTGGAGACCGACGAGGACGGCAACGACGTGCTGCACAACGCCAAGAACGTGGTGCTGGACAACATACGCATCAGCGCCGACAAGAGTCTGGTGGAGGAAACCCGGCGCAGGTGCCGCCTGTCCCACGACCGCTACGTGAGCAACCGCAAGGCCATGGACACGCCCTACAGCCGCGAGGAGCGCGTGGAACTGGCCATCGGCCACCTGCGCGAGCATCCCACGCTGACCGTCACGCAATACATGCAGCTGACCGGACTGCGCCACACGATGGCCGCAAAGGAGCTTCGCGAACTGTCGGCAGGCAGCGATGCAAGGCTGAGCGCCATGGGGCGCGGCTCCCACCGCTACTACACGCTCAAGTGACGCCCCCGCCCGCCCCACGGTCACGAAATACATCTATATAATAGTTGCGCGCGCGAAAGGCGTCCTATGTGTTAATCTTCGTGAAACACTTGCATCTTAAACCTTAAGGCCCTACTTTTGTCATAACAAATGAAGACATATCTAACACTAACACAAACGAACATGAAAAGACTTATCACACTCTGCCTGATTGCGCTCGGCATGACGCTGGGCAACATCGGACAAGCAAACGCTGCCGGCAAGAAAGACGGCATGAAAATCAACTACGTGCTGAAGAACATCGGCGTGAACCGTGAAGTGCAGGCAAAGCTCAAGCCCCTGCTCGCCAGCTATCTGGCCGACAAGCGCAATGCCAACAAGGAATACGACAGCATGAAGGCCAAGCTGGAGCCCAGCATCAACAGCGGCACCATCACCGAAAAGCAAGCCCAGCGACTGCTCGACCTGAAATGGCAGGCCGCAGAGAAGGAACTCGCCGTGAAGCGCCAGTACGAAACAAAATTCAAGACCGTGCTCAACACCAAGAAAACTTTCTTGTGCTTCGACCTCATCAACGACAAGAAGAGCAAAATGTTGGGCGAAGACAAGAAGGACGACAAGGAGGATTAAGAGAAAATAGTGCAAAATCTTATCGCCCGCGAGCCACGGATTCTCATTTTTTTTCACTATCTTTGTGGCGCAATACATAAACAGACTACGAAATGAAGAAGAAAGTAAGATTCAGCCTCGTCTATAGAGACATGTGGCAGAGTTCGGGCAAATTCCAGCCCAGAAAAGACCAACTGGCACGCATTGCCCCCGTAATCATCGAAATGGGATGTTTCGACCGCGTGGAAACCAACGGCGGCGCCTTCGAACAGGTCAACCTGCTGGCTGGCGAGAATCCCAACGAAGCCGTGCGCGCCTTCTGTAAGCCCTTCAACGAGGTCGGGATCAAGACACACATGCTCGACCGCGGACTGAACGCGCTGCGCATGTATCCCGTGCCCGACGACGTGCGCCAGCTCATGTATAAGGTGAAGAAGAAGCAGGGAACCGACATCACCCGCATCTTCTGCGGCCTGAACGACGTGCGCAACATCATACCGAGCATCAAGTACGCCAAGGAAGGCGGAATGATTCCACAGGCAACCCTGTGCATCACCAACTCGCCCATCCACACGGCAGAATACTACAGCGCCATCGCCGACCAGCTCATCGAAGCCGGAGCCCCCGAAATCTGTCTGAAGGACATGGCCGGCATCGGACAACCCGCCATGCTTGGCAAGCTCACCGGCATGATTAAGAAGAACCACCCCGACGTCATCATCCAGTACCACGGCCACTCTGGCCCCGGTCTGTCGATGGCCAGCATCCTGGAGGTCTGCAACAACGGCGCCGACATCATCGACACCGCCATCGAACCCCTGTCCTGGGGTAAGGTGCACCCCGACATCATCAGCGTGCAGTCCATGCTGAAGAACGAAGGCTTCGACGTGCCCGAAATCAACATGTCGGCCTACATGAAGGCACGCTCCCTGACGCAAGAGTTCATCGACGACTGGCTTGGATACTTCATCAACCCCGCCAATAAGCACATGAGCAGCCTGCTGCTCGGATGCGGACTGCCCGGCGGTATGATGGGCTCCATGATGGCCGACCTGGGCGGCATACAAAGCGCCATCAACAACCTGCGGAAGCAGAAAGGCGAACCCGAGCTCACCACCGACGACATGCTCGTGGCCCTCTTCTCCGAGGTTGAGCACGTATGGCCAATGGTGGGCTATCCCCCACTCGTAACCCCCTTCAGCCAGTACGTCAAGAACATCGCCCTGATGAACCTCCTGACCATCGAGCAGGGCAAGGGACGATTCGTCATGATGGACGACTCCATGTGGGGCATGATACTGGGCAAGAGCGGAAAGGTGCCGGGAACGATTGCCCCCGAGCTCGTGGAACTGGCCAAGAAGCAAGGCCGCGAGTTCACTGATACCGACCCTCACACCCTCTACCCCAACAAGCTCGACGAGTTCCGCAAGGAGATGGACGAGAACGGATGGGACTACGGCAAGGACGACGAAGAACTCTTCGAACTGGCCATGCATCCCGAACAATATCGCAACTACCGCAGCGGACAGGCAAAGAAGAACTTCCTTGCCGACCTGCAAAAGGCCAAGGACGCAAAACTGGGAGCCTCAGCCACAACACCCGAGCAGCTGGCAGCCTTCAAGCACGCCAAGGCCGACGCCGTGGTGGCCCCCGTCAACGGACAGGTCTTCTACGAATTCCAGGGTGGCAGCGAAGCCACGCCTTGCCTTGAGCCATTCATCGGACAGCAATACAAGGATGGCGACGTGCTGTGCTACATCCAGGCACCCTGGGGCGAGTTCGTGCCCATCAAGGCAGGCATCGGCGGCCGTCTGGTCGAGGTTGCCGCCAAGCGCGCCTCCTTTGTCCACCGCGGCGACACGCTGGCCTGGATAGAGCGCGAGGCATAAAATTCCGCCCGAAACTATCTTTGCAACTCGGTTGCACAAAAGATTCTGTACCTTTGCATCAGAAATCAAAACAAACGATGCTATGGTACAGAATCTTTTTTTAGACATTTGGGGCCTGCTGACAGAAATGGCCCCCTACCTTCTGCTTGGCTTTTTCCTTGCCGGATTGATGCACGAATTCATCCCACGCCAGGTGTACGCCAACTATCTGAGTAAGCCCAATTTCCGCAGCGTGTTCCTGGCCGCCCTGTTCGGCGTCCCACTGCCCCTTTGCTCCTGTGGCGTGCTGCCCACGGCCATGGGCCTGCGACGCGAGGGCGGAAGTCGTGGCGCCACAATCTCCTTCCTCATTGCCACCCCCCAGACGGGTGTCGACAGCATTATCGCAACTTACTCACTCATGGGCCTGCCCTTCGCCATCATTCGCCCAATCGTAGCCCTGATAACGGCCGTGTTCGGCGGGAGCCTCATCAACGTCTTTGAGTCCGACGACGAAATAATCGTGGTTCGCAAGGCAGCCGAGAAGACAACCGAGAAGTCATTCGTCCAGAAACTGAAGGGAAGCATCTACTACGGATTCGTAGAAATGATGGGCGACATCGGCAAGTGGCTCGTGATTGGCCTCATCGTGGCCGGCATGATTACCACGCTTGTGCCCGACGAGTGGTTTTCCATATTCAAGGACAACAGCCTGCTGTCCATACTGCTCGTGCTCGCCATCAGTGTGCCCATGTATGTTTGTGCAACCGGCAGCATCCCCATTGCCGTGGCTCTCATGATGAAGGGCCTCACGCCTGGGGCTGCCCTGGTCCTGCTCATGGCCGGCCCGGCATGCAATGTGGCCAGTCTGTTGGTCATCAACAAAGTCCTTGGCCGCCGCACTCTCCTGCTCTACCTCACGGCCATCGTGGGCGGAGCCGTTGCCTTCGGCCTGGGCATCGACTACCTGCTTCCGCGCGAGTGGTTTACGTCGGGCCTCGTGATGCAAGGCAGCTGCTGCGCCGAGGAAGGCTTCAGCCTGTTCAACACCATTTGCGCCGTGGCGCTCATTCTGATGCTGGTCTATGCACTATTCCTTCATCGCCACCATCACCACGACGGATGTTGCTGTGAGGAAGAATGTTGCTGCTGTCATGCTGAACAGGAAGAAAGCAAGACATACTACATCGAGGGCATGCATTGTTCCCACTGCGCGGCAAACGTAGAAAAGGCCATCAGCAGCGTGGAGGGCGTGGAGTCGTGCAGCGTGAGCCTCAGCGAGAAATCGGCCACAGTGAGCGGCCATGCCGACGACGCAGCCGTGCGAGAAGCCGTGGAAAGTATCGGATACGCCATTACAAATAAATAAATTGACAAAATATTTGGCTATTTCGTAACAAATTAATATCTTTGCAATCGAATAAATAACAAAATACCAGCAGATATGTTACATAACGTACAGTTTGAGGCCTACTTTTATTACTTTTACTTTAGCAACAAAGTGAAGCGGGTCTGATGTGTACAATGTTTTAAACAAACAGACGAAAGAGAACAAGGAAAATAAACAAGAAACCCGCTTCCATGAAAAGAAGCGGGTTTTCTTTATAAAGACAAAGGACAGAAGATGACACACCGAGTAGCCATACAGGGCATAAAAGGAAGTTTCCACGATATTGCCGCCCACCGATACTTCGAGGGCGAGGAGGTGGAGCTGCTGTGCTGCGAAACATTCGAGCAGGTGTTTGTGGAGATGAGTCGCGACCCACAGGTTTTGGGCCTTGTGGCAATCGAGAACACCATAGCGGGCAGCCTACTTCACAACTACGAACTGATGCGCGACAGCGGCGCAACCATCGTGGGCGAACACAAGCTGCGCATCAGCCACAGCATCATGTGTCTGCCCGACGAGGACTGGGGCGATCTGAGTGAAGTGAACTCCCACCCCGTGGCACTGATGCAATGCCGCGACTTCCTGTCGCAACACCGCACGTTGAAGGTCGTGGAAGTGTCGGACACGGCTGGAGCAGCAGCCGACATCAGTCGCGGGAACCTGAGGGGGCATGCCGCCATCTGCCACAAGGATGCCGCAGAAATCTACGGCATGAAAGTCCTGCAGGAAGGCATCGAGACAAACAAGCACAACTTCACGCGCTTCCTCGTTCTGGCCAATCAGCAACAAGCCATCCTGATGCGCAACCTGCAAGACGTCAACAAGTCAAGCATGGTTTTCATGCTGCCCCACGAGGAAGGTAGTCTTTCGGCCATACTCAGCGTGCTCAGCTTCTACAAACTGAACCTGACAAAGATTCAATCACTGCCCATCATTGGCAAAGAATGGCAATATATGTTCTATATCGACCTGTCCTTTACCGACTACACACGCTACCGGCAGGCCATAAACGCCATTAGCCCCCTGACCAACGGACTTAAACTATTAGGAGAATACAAAGATGGAAAGCAAAGTATTTAACATAAAGCCGGCCGACCGCCTGAGCAACGTGTCAGAATACTACTTCAGCCGCAAGTTGAAGGAAGTGGCACGGATGAACGCTGAAGGCAAAGACGTGATATCCCTGGCCATCGGCAGTCCCGACATGCCCCCCTCGGAGGCCACAATCGACGTTTTGTGTCGCGAGGCGCGCAAAGCCGATACCCACGGCTACCAGCCCACCATCGGCACACCCGAACTAAGACAGGCCATGGCTGGTTTCTACAAACGTTGGTACAACGTCGAACTTGACCCCGCAACAGAGATTCAGCCCCTCATCGGCTCAAAGGAGGGCATACTGCACGTCACACTTGCTTTTGTCAACCCGGGCGACAGCGTCTTGGTACCCAATCCTGGCTACCCCACCTATACGGCTCTGAGCAAACTGCTTGGCGCAAACATCATCAACTACGACCTGTCGGCCCAGAAAGGGTGGCAGCCCGACTTCGAGGCTCTCGAGAGCATGGACCTCAGCAACGTCAAGTTGATGTGGACGAACTATCCCAATATGCCAACAGGGGCAAATGCGCGTCGCGAGACATACGAGAAGCTCGTGGAGTTTGCACGCAGGCACAACATTGTCATCGTAAACGACAACCCCTACTCTTTCATCCTGAATCGCGATGAAAGGCTCAGCATACTGCAAGTCCCGGGAGCCAAAGATTGTTGCATAGAGTTCAACTCGATGTCGAAGTCACACAACATGCCCGGCTGGCGCGTGGGCATGCTTGCCACCAATGCCGAGTTTATCAAATGGATAATAAAGGTAAAGTCGAACATCGACAGCGGAACCTTCCGTCCCCTGCAGCTGGCAGCAGCCCAGGCTTACCAGAACTCTGATGAATGGCACCATCAGGCAAACATCGAGACCTACGCCCGTCGCCGAGAGTTGGCCGAGGAGATTATGACCCAGATAGGCTGTGAGTTCGACCCTAACCAAGTGGGCATGTTCCTTTGGGGACGCATTCCGGAAAACTATTCCGACGCAGAAGAACTGACGGAACGCGTGTTGCACAAGGCGCGCGTGTTCATTACGCCAGGCTTCATCTTCGGGACAAACGGCAAGCGATATGTCCGCATATCCCTGTGCGCAAAGGAAGAGGCCATCAAAACCGCATTAGAAAGAATCAAAACAAATATTTAATATGGAACTGGATTTACTACCATTAGAACTACCCAGCGATAAGAAACGTCCATTCGTGATTGCCGGCCCCTGTTCGGCAGAAACGGAAGAACAAGTAATGAAAACTGCCCACCAGCTGGCAGATAAGGGCTGCCACATATTCCGCGCCGGAATATGGAAACCACGCACGAAGCCCGGAGGTTTCGAAGGGCACGGCGAACCTGCCCTGAAGTGGCTGCAGCGCGTAAAGGAAGAGACGGGCATGCTCACGGCTACAGAAGTTGCCAAGCCAGAGCACGTTGAGCTGGCCTTGAAATACGGCATCGACATCCTCTGGATTGGAGCACGCACCACAGTCAACCCCTTTGCCGTGCAGGAGATTGCCGACAGCCTGAAGGGCGTAAGCGACGTTCCCGTGCTGGTTAAGAACCCCGTAAGCCCGGACCTTGAACTGTGGATTGGAGCCCTACTGCGAATTAACAGGGCAGGCGTCAAACGACTGGGAGCCATTCACCGCGGATTTACCAGCATAGACCAACGCATTTACCGCAACACACCCATGTGGCACATTCCCATCGAGCTGCATCGACGCTATCCCAATCTGCCCATCGTATGCGACCCCAGCCACATGGGAGGCCGACGTGACCTCATCGCACCGCTCTGCCAACAGGCTATGGACATGGGATTCGACGGTCTTCTGGTGGAGAGCCACTGCTCGCCGGACGAAGCCTGGAGCGACGCCTCGCAACAGGTATTGCCAGACGTGCTTGACTTCATCATCGACCGACTCGTCATCCGCGACAATGCAGAAATGACAGAGTCGCTGGCCAGCCTTCGCAAACAAATCGACGAAATGGACACCGCCCTCATGGATCTCCTGACCAAGCGCATGCGTGTGTCACGCGAAATCGCCACCTATAAGAAAGAGCACAATATGGCTGTGGTGCAGGCCGTCCGATACAACGAAATCCTGGACAAGCGCGGGGCACAAGGTACGCTTTGCGGCATGAACGCCGACTTCGTAAGACGCGTCTACGAAGCCATTCACGAGGAGAGTGTTCGTCAGCAAATGGAAATAATAAATAAATAGGAAAGCATGAAAATACTGATTCTGGGTGCAGGAAAGATGGGAAGCTTCTTTACGGATGTATTGAGCTTCGACCATGAAACGGCCGTATACGAAGTGGACAGCAAGCGCATGCGCTTCCTCTACAATACGCTCCGCTTTACTAAGCCGGAGGAAATAAAAGACTTCCGCCCCGACTTGGTTATCAACTGTGTATCCCTGAACAACACGATTGACGTATTCCGTCAGGTAATACCCTATCTGTCACAAGACTGCATCATTAGCGACATTGCCAGCGTGAAGACCGGCCTCAAAGAATTCTACGAATCAACCGGAATGCACTACGTCAGCACGCACCCCATGTTTGGCCCCACCTTTGCCAACCTTGGTGCCCTCTCAAGCGAGAATGCCATTGTTATCAACGAAGGCGACTATCTCGGGCGCGTATTCTTCCTGGATATTTATCGAAGACTGGGATTAAACGTACATGAATACAGCTTTGAGGAGCATGATGAAGCCATGGCATACTCGCTAAGCGTGCCTTTCGTAAGCACGTTCGTCTTCTCGGCCGTAATGAAGAAGCAGGATGCGCCCGGAACGACCTTCAAGCGTCACCTGAAGATTGCCAGAGGCGTGCTGAGCGAAGACGAGACCCTCCTGCGCGAGATACTGTTCAACCCACGGACCAAAACACACGTCGAGGGCATTCGTTCCGAACTAAAGGAACTCATTCAGATTATCGACAACAAAGACGAGAAGGCGCTTAGCAAGTACCTCGAGAAAATACGCAAAAACATAAAGTAACCACTATTCGAACAGAACGGCATTGCTGAACGGAAGTCCGGCAATGTCTTTCTGCGATAGCTTAATATCCGCACTGTCGATAGGCCATTTGATGGCCAACGTCGGGTCGTCATAGCGTATCGAATGTTCGTGCTCGGGAGCATAAGCATTGTCCACCTTATAACAGAACACGGCTTCGTCACTCAATACAAGAAAGCCATGGGCAAAGCCACGGGGTATGAACAACTGTCTTTTATTATCCTCGTTTAGTTCTACCATGAAGTGCTGACCAAACGTGGGCGAACTCTTTCTCAAGTCGACAGCGACATCGAGCACACGGCCTTTCATGACACGAACCAGTTTTGCCTGACTATACTCGCCTCCCTGATAATGCAACCCACGGAGGACGCCGTACGACGACTTCGATTCGTTGTCTTGAATGAAAGAAACCTTTCCAATATGTCTTTCAAAATCAGCCTGTTGATATACCTCCATAAAATAACCGCGCGAATCCCCAAAGACCTGTGGTTCAAGTATCCACACCCCTTCGATAGGTGTCATTATGTACTCCATACTTATTGCTTCGTGTAATCAATTTAGCACAAAGATACTGAATATTATCGGATTAGGCAAGAAGCCTGTAATTTCTTTAAAAATTTAAAAATAATCCTACTTATTGTTGGCGTGTTTAAGTTTTTTGCTGTATCTTTGCAATATGAATCAACTACCTACATTAATAGAATACCTGCTACTTAATCACGATTACGTAGTTATACCCGACTTGGGAACGTTTATCGTTCAGTTGCAGGATGCTCGTAGGAACGAAGCTGAAGAGGCTTTCCTGCCTCCCATCCGTTCCGTACGATTCAACACAGAGTTGATTCATTCCGACGACCTTTTGGTCAACTCCATAGCAGCAATCTACAACGTAACGCTACAGGAAGCACATAAGCTCCTCGACACATGGACCGACGACTTCAAGCAAAACATTGAAGACAACGGATGTCTTGAGTTTGGTGCAATTGGCGTATTCTCGAAAGAAGACGACGGCACGCTGCTGTTTGCGCCCCAGGAAGCTGGTGTTACCACACCTGAATTCTATGGGCTCGATGCTTTCCACATGAGCGAAATCGAGACGGAGCAGAAAGCAAGAGTCGTACCTTTGGCTGCAACGATGGAAACTGACGACAGTGCCATCACCATCCGAATCAACCGACGCGTGGCCAATTTTGTAGCTGCTGCATGCGCCATCATCATGTTCTTCGTGTTTGCCAACAGTCCGATACCCGACCTCAACCACACGGAGCAACTGAGTAGCATCAAAGAATTACTGATGCCGACAGCGGGGAACAGCGGTGCAAAACAGCAGGCAGCAGAGCCTACTCATATTGAAAAAGCCCTTCCTGCACCATCAAAAGAGGCTGCAGTGCCCTCACCGGCAGAGAGCGCTCCCGCCATCCAGAGCCAGCAGGACGAATACTGCATCGTTATGGCAAGTGCAATATCGATGAAGAATGCCGAGAACTTTGTAAAGCAATTAAACGAAGACGGCTTTGTAAGCGCACGTGTAATGGTAACGGGAAAGATGGTTCGCGTTGTTATAGGACACTACGCCAACGAGGCAGAAGCCAACGAAGCATCCAGCGAGATTCGCAATCGTTCTAAAGCCTACCGCGACGCGTGGGTATTCCATTTGTCTTAAATCATCTAAACTTATTCTATGAAGCGGGTTCGTTGTCCAAAATGCGATAATTATATCACTTTTGACGAAACCCAATATACCTCTGGCCAGCAGTTAGTATTTGTCTGTCCGCAATGCCAAAAGCAATTTGGCATTCGAATCGGCGTGAGTAAGTTGCGCGACAAACATGAAGAACGCAATCTGGACGAAAAGGAGAACCAGGAAGGTTGCGGAAGCATCGTCGTCGTGGAGAATGTTTTCCACTACAAACAAGTAATTCCTCTGAAGATGGGCGACAACGTCATCGGGCGATACGTGAGAGGAACGGACATCAACACCCCCATAGAAACGTCAGACCCGAGCATCGACACGAAGCACTGCATCATTCGCGTACAGCGGAACAAACACGGCGAGTTGCAATATATACTGCGCGATGCGCCATCCAACACCGGAACATTCTACATGAACGACATCCTGCGCGACCAGGACAGAGTGCGGCTTGAAGAGGGTTCCATTGTAACAATCGGCGCCACGACGCTTATTCTTCGGACAGCCGATTCCGAAGAAAAGGAATAATATCCCCCAATACACGAGACTCTGGCTCCACACAAAATGAAGCCCAATCAAACAGCTATGACAAAGGAGAAGGAAATCAAGAAATGGACATTGCTCGATAGTGAATACCTGATAAAACGTCCTTGGCTGACGGCTCGGCGCGACCACCTGCGGCTGCCCGACGGAACTGACATGCCCGAATACTACGTTCTGGAGTACCCCGACTGGGTAAACATCATTGCCATCACGAAAGACGGGAAGTTCCTGCTCGAAAAGCAATACCGGCATGCACGAGGGATTATTGCCTATGAATTGCCTGCCGGCGTGATAGAACAGGGAGAGCCGCCACTGGAAGCTGCCCAGCGTGAGCTATTCGAGGAAACAGGCTATACGGGTGGGAAATGGGAACACTTCATGACTCTCTGCCCCAATGCGGGTGCCTGCACAAACGTCAGCCACACCTATTTGGCAGTTGGTGTCGAGCAAACCGACACGCAACACTTGGAGGCCACAGAGGACATTGCTATCTACGAAGTCGGTCGTGAAGACGTTTACGACCTGCTACTTCGAGGAGAGGTGCACCAAGCCATGATGGCAGCACCTCTGTGGAAATATTTCTCAGGAAAGAACAAGTAAGACAAACCGGAGCGTCTATTCGCGACGACTCAAGATTATCTCTCGGCTTCAGAACTTGAAACCGAGAGATAATAGTATTTGATGCCTGTTAAGGGGAACGCTCACTGGCTGTATGGTCATGTTGGCAAACTGGCTTCCCGATGTAGTGAAGTTGGTATCGAAAGCATAGAAGTCAGCCTTCTGTGCACGGTACTTATATGTCAAGTCGGCATAGAACCGCTTATGGTTGTAGCCCAAGCCAAAGGTGGCGATATTGGCTGCGCCAAGACTCATGTAGTCGGTGCTTGTGGCATAATCCATCGCGTCGGAATAGAAGTTCCCAGAGCCATTGCCGTCAGCCAGCTTATATTGGTCAAAGGAAACGTTGTCCTTATAGCGCTTACTGATGAAGTTGTAGCCAAACCTTACTGCAAGCTTATCGATGGGCTTCACCTCGACGCCGGCCTTTATGGTGTGTTGTCCTCTGAGGGTATTCCTGGTGTGTTCATTCATAAAGAGGTCCTTGTCGCTGGCAAACGATCTGTGATAACCGTCGTCGGCCCATTTGGGATAGCCCATGCTGGTCTTTGCCATATTGGCATACTCATACTCTACACCCCAGGCCAAGACCTTGTCTACCGTTGCGCCCAGGCTTACGCGAGCCTTCCAGGGCGTGCGGACGGTGTATTCTATATAGTTGGTTACGTTTTGGCCTTTATCCAGGTGATAGAAAGTTTCGTTCTCCAGTCGATACCATGTGGGCGTCTCCACCGTAAGGCCTATGCGGAAGGGATTCTCCTCAATGGGGCGAACAATAAATCCCAGCTTAGCGTTTACACCATAGCCACGGATTTCAGTTTCATTATACAGGCTATGGTTCAGGCCGCCATCGGACGCCCATTCACCATATTCACTCCATGCGTTGTAGTGGGCATGGTCGAAGCCGAGCGTTGCTCCCGTATAGAAGCGGTCGCTCACGTTGAACGCAACATTGAAGTCAAAGGCCCCCATGTAACCGCTTTGGTGGCGGTTAAAGGCATTTTCAACCGAGCGGTATTCATTTTTATATATTACATTACCATCACTGTCAACAACCGGGTTCAGATAATAGTTATTCAACGTTGCATCATTAAGGTCGGGAGTCTTGACCAGCCCTGCAAGGTTGTAGTCCGACACAAAGTTGTCTGTAACCATCTCAGCTATCTGGTCCAACTGCGAGAGGCCTCCGAGGTTCATGTTGTCGGCATAGAAGCCTTGGTTGTAGTTAGCCTTTTTCTGGTAATTAAAGGCAAAGTTAACGAAATTCAGCTTTCCATCGGTCTTGAGGCTCCACACGAGTCCCATCTGATCGAAGCTGGCACGCGCCAGTTTCTCGCCATAGGTGCGGGTGTCGTTGGTGTTCCAGCCGTTTGACTTTTGGGGAGCAACGACGCCGAAAGTCAGTGCTACGTCACACTTGCGGTACAAGCCAATACCTGCAGGATTAGAACTGATGACCGAGAGGTCGGCACCCAGTGCACCCAGCGCTCCGCCCATACCGACGTATCGTGCCGTTCCGTTCAGGTCGTCGGTAGCCGTAATCCTGTCGTTGATGAATGTGTCTTGTGCCTTTGCGATGGGCAATGCACCCAGCAATGCCACCATCATGAGATATCTTTTCTTCATACGAATATACATTTATCATACATAGGTTTATGTGTCCGCTAATTATCGGCCACGACCGCCGCCACCTCGGCTACCACCGCCGGAGAAGCCTCCGCCTCGGCTGCTGCCGCCAGAGAAGCCACCACCTCGGCTACTGCCACCTGAGAAGCTGCTACCACCTGAGAAGCTGCTGCTTCGACTGCTACCGCTGGAGAAGTTGCTGCTCCGGCTGCTTCCACGCGAGATGCTACTGCCGCGAGAGGAACCACTGCTACGAGAGGTGCTGCTGGAGTTTACGGAGCCGCTGCGGCTGCTACCAGTGTATGTATTGGTGCGCGATGTGGATAATCTGTTGTTCGATACTGTCGTGCGCGACGAGCTGGAATTGATGCCACGACCGCTCAAGGTGCTACGGCTGCCTGACGTGCGGGAAGAAACCGTGCCGCGTGCTCCGAGTCCGTATCCGCGTCCGCTGTACGTGCCTGTCGACGAGCCGTATCGGGTTGAGGTGCGCGACGAGCCTGTTGCTGACCCGCGTCCTCTCATTCCGGCCATTGCATAGCCACGACCGCGACTGCCGCCTCGTCCGTACAGAGTGCTGCCCCACCATCCGCCATGAGGATAGTAGTGTGGACAGTACCAGGAGTAATATACTCCCCATCCCCAGTAGTTGTGATAGTACCAAGGGCTGTGCCATCCATAATACCCGTGCCAGCCGCCATACCAGCCCCAGTAGCTATTGTAGTACCAAGGATCGTAGTACCAGGGGTCGTAATACCAGGGGTCGTACCAACCATAATAGGGATATCCCACACCGTGGAAGCGCGAGAGACGCGTCGAATAGAGATAGTCGTCATAGTCCTCGTCGTAATAGCTGCGATTCTGCTTTCTATCGTTCTCGGGCGTGAGCACGTAGTTTCCCTTCTCATCCAGCACCAGACGACTTTCGTCGATATCGAAAGTGTCGGTCTCCGTCATGATGGTGACATTGCGCCCCGTGTTTCCACGACGGTTGTACTCATCAACGTCGCGCAACGTGCCGGAGTAGTACTCGGCAGGCTCCTGAGTCTGGCCGTTGACATCCTCCTTTACGGTTTTCGTCGTGTTTTTCGTCTTCTCTTGCTTGGCTTTCTTCTTGGGAACAAAATACATGTCGTCCTGCGCCGAAGCGATAACCGGCAGCATTGCCGCCATTACCCATATTATAACTTTAGCCTTCATACTTTCCAACATTTAAAGGTTCTATGATGCAAATTTACCACCTTTTTGCGTTACGACAAGAGGAAAATCCCCATTTTGTTGGGGAATATCCCTACGCTTTAAACTTTTTTATGTAATTTCGCTTCCGTTATGAAGTACTATCAAGTAGAATTCAAGCTCAAGCCGCACAGCGAAGAGGCTTGCGATGTTCTTTCCTCCCTGTTGGCCGACATTGGGTTCGAGGCATTCGTCCCCGTGGAGGGAGGCCTCATGGGTTACGTCCAGCAATCCCTCTTCGACGAGGAGCAGCTCAACCATGTTGTCAGTGATTTCATCCTGCCCGGCGTAGAGATTTCTGCAAGGAGAGAGGAAGCGCCTGACGAGGATTGGAACCAGACGTGGGAAAACGAAGGGTTCGAGCCCGTGGTGGTGGACGACCTGTTGTGCGTGCACGATGCCAACCACAGCGACGTGCCCCACTGTCGCCACGACATCATCATCAATCCGCGCATGGCCTTCGGGACAGGAACCCACGCCACGACGCGACAGATTCTCACCCAACTGTGTGCGATGGACCTGCGGGGAAAGCGCGTTGTCGACGCAGGCTGCGGCACTGGGGTGCTGAGCATTTTAGCAGCACAATGTGGCGCCAGCGAGGTTTTCGCCTACGACATTGATGAATGGAGCGTGGAGAACACGCGCATCAATGCCGAGTTGAATGAAATAAAGAATATTATCGTGCGCGAGGGCGACGCGAACGTACTGCCGCAGGACGGCGACTTCGACCTGGTGGTGGCCAACATCAATCGCAACATTTTGCTCAACGACATGCCCCGGTTCGTGCGTGCCCTGAAGCCAGAAGGCCGATTGCTGCTGAGTGGATTCTACGTTGCCGACATTGCCCTGCTGGCCGACAAGGGGAAGGAATTGGGAATGGAGATTGAGACGGAGCGCGAGGCCGACGGTTGGGCCATGCTACTCCTCAGGCTCGTCTAAGTCGGGTTGCAGGGTCGAAGCCACAAGATCCTTCATAGAACCGTTGAAGATGTTCAGGTCGACGCTGCCTTTCACGCCGTCGACGCGGCCGCAGTCGGTGTATTGCCACATCATCCAGCGTCCCTGATATTTCAGTTCCTTTTCGTAGTAATGGGCTATCCAGAGAGGATAGTCGTCGAAGGCTTTAGTGTTGAGGTAGTCGACCTTAAACTTATACCCCGTGTAGATTATGGGTGCAACGCCATAGATGCTTTGCACGATTTCGAGCCAGTTCAGCACGTCGCGCTGAAACTCGGCCAAGGGTTTGTTGCCTCGTTCTTCGACGTCCAGGATGGGGGGCAAGTCGCCTTCTTGCAGGTGGACCTGCTTGAGGAAGAATTCGGCCTGACGGGTCGAGTTCTTGTTTGATTTAAAATAGTGATAAGCTCCTCGTATTATGTCATTTTGGCCCGCACGGTAGAAGTTATCATTGAAGTTCTGGTCAATGAGTGTTTCGCCTTCTGTGGCCTTGATGACAACGAACTGGACAGGCAGGTTCCCGATGCTGGCATTGCGCAGTCGGTCCCAATCGACGTTGTCCTGGTGGTGGCTAATGTCGATGCCCATGACGTCGTAGCCCGAGGGGTAGTCGGGTTCGCCGTAGATGGCGCGCCAGCGGAAAGAGAGGGGGCTTACGAAGAAGTGGTAGAATATGGCAACATAGATTACGACAATCAGCACCCCGCCCAGCAGCAGTGCGGGCCAGGAGCGGAAAGAGCGAGAGCCACCCGAGCGTCTTCCACTCGGGCGGCTTCTTCTTCGTCTCTTGTTTGTTGTCTTATTCAAGGGGGCTATGGTCGATTATTTACCCTGCTCCAGAGCCAGCGTCTTGGTGCACTGGTCGCAAACCTCGGTGGGACCGAAGTACTGGATGGGACCGGGATAGACGTAGCGTGTCTGGCGTGCCCACTCGTCGCGCTTCGAAGCGAAGTACTTGAAGGGGGCGCCGTCGAGCTCGACCAGAGCCTTGCGGATTACGGGTTTGTTGGCACCGTTGCGGCGCTCGATGTTCATCATCATGGTGATGGGCACACCGCCGGCAACCCACTCGGCTGCGGGGGCAGTGGTGTTCTTGATGACGCTCATGTAGCCCGTCTTGCCATTGGAAATCAGACGGCTGGCGTTGTAACCCAGGCTGTAGCAGTAGTCGGCGTCGTAGTTCGAGGGAGCAGCGCAGCGGCCTTCGTAGCCGAAGAAGTGGTGCTGCGTGCCGAACTTGCCGTTGTATTTTCCTTCCTTCTTCCACTCGGCCAGCTTGGTGGCAACCATGCGGCTGAGCAGTTTCTCGGTCTCGATGAGGCTCACCTGCACGTTTCCGTGGGGGTCGCGGTCGAGGCAGAGCTGGCGCGCAACGTCGGCGGGCAGGCTCTCGAGCACGGCCAGGTTCTCCTTGGTGATGTTACCCTTCACGAAGGCAATCTGCTCGTCGGCGCTTGCAAACTCGCGGGGCTCGCCCGTCTGCGGGTCGGTGAGCACCTCGTTGAGCTGTGCGATGAGCTTCTTGATGGCGGGGATGAACTCGATGAGGCCTTCGGGGATGAGGACGGTGCCGAAGTTATTGCCGTCGGCAGCGCGGTTGGCAACGGCGGTGGCGATGTAGGTCACCACGTCGTCGAGCGACATTTGCTTAGCCTCTACTTCCTCGCTGACGAGGCAGACGTTGGGCTGTGTCTGCAGGGCGCACTCCAGGGCGATGTGGCTTGCCGAGCGGCCCATGAGTTTGATGAAGTGCCAGTACTTGCGGGCTGAGTTGCAGTCGCGCTGGATGTTACCGATGAGTTCTGAGTATGTCTTGCAGGCAGTGTCGAAGCCGAACGAGGTTTCAATCTGCTCGTTCTTCAGGTCGCCGTCGATGGTCTTGGGGCAGCCGATAACCTGCACGCCGTACTTCTTGGCGGCATAGTACTCGGCCAGCACGCATGCGTTGGTGTTCGAGTCGTCGCCACCAATGATTACGAGGGCCTTGATGCCAAGTTTGCGCAGGATTTCGATGCCACTCTCAAACTGGGCTTCCTTCTCGAGCTTCGTGCGACCGCTGCCGATGATGTCGAAGCCGCCGGTGTTGCGATATTCGTCGATGAATTCGTCGGTGAACTCAACGTACTTATGGTCGACAAGGCCGCCGGGGCCCATGAGGAAGCCGTAGAGCTTCGATGCCTTGTTGAGCGACTTCACGCCGTCGTACAGGCCGCTGATGACGTTGTGACCGCCAGGGGCCTGGCCGCCGCTGAGGATGATGCCCACGTTGATGGCTTCATTGTTCTCGCTCTCGGCGGGGACGAACTCAACAACGGGCATTCCGTAGGTGTTGGGGAACAGGGCCTTGATTTCGTCCTGGTTTCCTACACTCTGGGTCGGAGCACCCTCCTTTACCTTCACCGGGCCCTGCAACGCTTTGGGCAACTTTGGCTGATAGGCAGCACGTGCTATCTGCAATGCACTTTTTTCCATGTTTCTTCTTTAATTAGGGGTTATCAAAAACTGCTTGCAAAGATACGAAATAGTGAGCGAAACTCAAAATGAACCTTCGTTTTTTATTCAACATTCCGCCAGCATCACAATGAGGCCGTCGAGGGGTCGACGCATCGACGGGGAACCATCGATGCATTGACGGAGCCTCGCCGACGCATCGACGGAGCCTCGTCAACGCATCGACGAGGGCCCGTCGTTGCAACGTGCGTGCGCGCGCAACGCGTGACGCGTGCCCTCGCGTCGCAACGTTTTCGGAAAAGCACGCTATCGCTCCGGCCGCCGCGACGCTTTGTTCCTGTCCGCGCGACGCTTGCCTATTATTATAGGAATAAGGAAGAAAAGCAGCCACATTCTTGGAAGTTTGGGATAAAAACGCTATCTTTGGGCGATTAGAAACCTAAAACACCGCTTTTTATCATGGCAAAAAGACGAAATCTGAAGAAGGCAATCAACTTCCTCTGCGGGGAGTTGTTTGCTGAGTGCGTGGCAATTATGCACTACCAAAAGCCCACGCCACAGGCCGATATTGATAACGTGATGACGAGCATCCTGAAATTGCAGGACGACATGCTCAGCCGAGTGAGCCACGTCGAGCCAGGCATGAAAGCCAAGGATTACTTTAAGAAAGTGCGGGACGATATGGTTCAGCACAGTGACGAAATCGTCGAGCACATCAAGGCACTCCTATGATACAATCCCTATGCCGGTGGCTGCTGTACAAGCGTATGGGCTACCGATTCGAGGAGACAGTGAAGCGCCCGCGCAAATACATCATCGCACTGGCTCCTCACACCTCTAATTGGGACTTCATCGTGGCCCTCCTCTTCATGGGGGCCGAGAAGTTCCAGTGCGGCTTCATGATGAAGAAAGAATGGTTCTTCTGGCCACTGGGCCCCATCTTTCGGCACATGGGCGGCATACCCGTATATCGCGACAAGAACCGCAGCGTGACCGACATACTGGCCCAAAAGGCGCGCGAGGCCGAAGACTTCCACCTTTGCATCACGCCCGAAGGCACGCGGCGGCTGCAGCCCGAGTGGAAGCGCGGCTTCTACTACATTGCCCTGAAGGCCGAACTGCCCATCCTGCTCTACGGCCTCGACTACAAGCGACGCCTCATACAGTGCACCAAACAGGTTGTGCCCACGGGCGACGTAGAGCGCGAGATGATTGAAATCAAGCAATACTTCGAAGGCTTCCAGGGAAAGCACGCCGACAAGTTCACAACGGGACTGGAGAAATTGAGAGAATGAGAAATTGAGAGATTGAGAGAATGAGAAAGGAGATAAAAGACATTCTATATAAATTTTGTGTAGTGAGAAAGCAGTTAATCCTACTTTCTCATTTTCTCATTCTCTCAATTTCTCAATTTCTCATTTTCTCATTCTCTCAATCTCTGTCTGCCCAGCCCACAGTCATCAAGACACGGCTGGCCGACTACTTTGCCAACTATCGCACGGCAGCCTACAACAGCAACGACCCCATACGGCTGACCGACGTGGCCGTCGACACGAAGCAGCGCACCCTGCAACTCACCACCAACGCGGGCTTTGCCGCACAACCCTTCACGCCCGATGTCGTGCGCAAAATCAAGCAAGACGTCGGCCGGCAACTGCCCCCGCCCTACAACACCTATCGCCTCACCATCCTGGCCAACGGCACACCCATCGAGGAACTCATCCCGCTGGCCCTCAGCGACACGACCATCGACAACCGCCGCTGGGGCGAAACGCGCCACGCGGGCAACGCCTGGGTCACTCCCCTATCCCATCCCTACGAAATCACGCACGGACTGCAGGGAACCCACCTCAGCCTGTGGGCCAGCCACGGCCGCTACTACGACACAAACAAGAGCCTCTGGAAATGGCAACGCCCACAGCTCTACTGCACCAACGAGGACATCTTCACCCAGTCGTTCGTTGTGCCCTTCCTCATGCCCATGCTCGAGAACGCTGGCGCCATCGTTTTCAGCCCTCGCGAGCGCGACTGGCAGCGCCACGAAGTGATTGTCGACAACGACATCGACACCCCGTCGGGGACCTACACGGAAACCAACGGCACCCAAGAATGGGGCTACGGCGGCACGGGCTTCAGCAAGCAACAGGACATCTACTTCGACGGCGAGAACCCCTTTGCCTCAGGTACCTTCCGCAGGGCCGAAGCGCAACCCCGCAGGCGACAGTTGAGCCAAATCGTGTGGCAGCCCACACTGCCGGCCGATGGGCGCTATGCCGTCTACGTCAGCTACGCCACGCTGCCCACAAGCGTCAGCGACGCCGAATACACCGTGCGCCATCGCGGCGTTGCCACAAAGTTTCGCGTCAACCAGCAGATGGGCGGCGGCACGTGGGTCTATCTCGGCACCTTCGACTTTGCTGCAGGCAACACGGCCGACAACTGCGTGACGCTCACCAACTTCAGCAACTATCGCGGAGCCGTGACGGCCGACGCCGTGCGCTTTGGCGGTGGAATGGGCAACATCGCGCGCGGCGACTCACTTCGCAGCCCAGTGCGCAGCGGACTCCCCCGCTATCTCGAGGCAAGCCGCTACTACGCCCAGTGGGCCGGCATGCCCTACGCGCTATATAAGAATAAGGAAGGCGTGGCCGACTACGCCGAGGACATCAACACACGCTCGCTGATGACCAACCACCTGGCGCGCGGCTCGGCCTACCTGCCTGGCGACAGCGGGCTCTGCGTGCCCATCGAGATGACGCTGGCCATCCACAGCGACGCTGGCTTCCGCACCGACAGCAGCCAAATCGGCACCCTGGGCATCTACACCACAGGACGATACACACAGGGCGAATACGAGGGTCTGCTGGCCGAAGGCATGCTGCCCAGCCGCCGCTCGCGACTCATGTCGCGCGACTTGTGCGATATGGTGATGACGCAGGTGTGCGAGGACTTGCGCTCGGCGTGCGGACAGTGGACACGGCGACAAATCTACGACCGCAACTACAGCGAGACGCGCGTGCCCGAGGTGCCTGGCATCATCCTCGAGACGCTCTCCCACCAGAACTTTGCCGATCTCATGCGTGGCCACGACCCCATCTTCAAGATGCTGCTCTCGAGGGCCATCTACAAGGGCGTGCTCAAATACTCGGCCACCGTGCACCAGCGCGAGGGCTTCATCACGCAGCCGCTGCCCGTGAGGGACTTTGCAGCCTGCCTGACGGCCAACGGCGACTCGGTTTTGCTCTCGTGGAGCCCCACAGACGACCCCTCCGACTACTCTGCCCGTCCGCGAGGCTATGTGGTGTACGTCAGCGAGGGCACAAAGGGATACGACAACGGCACGAAGACCTACGGAACACAGCTGCGGATGCCCCTTCATCGCAGTGTGCTGACCCGCTTCGTCGTGCGCGCCTTCAACGAGGGAGGCGTCAGTCTGCCCAGCGAAGAACTATGTGCCTACGCAGCCCGAAGCGAACGCCATCGTGCACTCATCGTCAACAACTTCACCCGTCTGGCCGGCCCCCAGCCCATTGATACAGACTCGACGCGCGGCTTCGACTTCAACATCGACCCGGGTGTCGTCTATCAGCGCAGCGCAAGCTACTGCGGCCGGCAGCTCAACTTCAGCAAGAGTGGCTTTGGCGGCAGCGATGCCAACGAACTGGGATATAGCGGCAACGAACTGTCGGGAATGCTCATTGCCGGCAACACGTTCGACTTCACCACACGCCACGCCGAGGATTTCCTCCTGAGCGACACGACGCTCAGCATCGCCTCGGCCTCCCATTCAGCGCTGGAAAAGGGAAAGGTGACGGGCGGCTATCACCTCATCGACCTCATCGTGGGGGCGCAGCGCAACGACGGCTATAGCCTGAGAACGCGCCCAACCTTTGCGCCAGAGCTCTACAGTTGCCTTCAGGCCTTTGCCCAAGGGGGCGGCGCACTGCTCGTCAGCGGTGCCTATCTCAGCGAGGAAATCGACCCCGCGTTTGCCGCCAGCACGCTTCACTTCATCCCCGACGGCACTCACTCCCTGGCCAACGGCTCGCAGTTCAGGGGACTGAACACTGAATTCAGCATTGCAAACGAACCCAACGAGGAGTGCTACTCGATGCGCCGCATCAGCGCCATTGCTCCGTCGGTCGATGCCTTCTCACTCGTTGTGGGAGTCACGCAACCCTCGTCGGTGGCCGTTGCACACAGCGGCGTGCGCCAGCGTACGCTTGTCTTTGGCTTCCCCCTCGAATGCATCCGAGAGCCCCAGACGCGTCGCGCCGTAATGGGTGCCTCGCTATCCTTCCTGCTTAACAAATAAACAACACAGATATGTATACCATCACGACCAACGAAAAAGGATCTCGAAGCATCGAGATATCCGACGAACACCTGGAGACCCTGAACCGCTATGCCCTGCTCAGCGACTTGCTCGACAGCAACGGCATCGTTGACGAGAGCGTGCTGACGAAGCTGCGTCTCAACGCGCGCGCCCTGCTTGAACATCACAGCGACGACGCCCGCCTGCTGGGCCTTTGCCGCGACGTTCTCTTCCACGATAACATGAAAGCCTACGGGCTCCACCAACTCATCCTGCTCTACCTGCAGCACTCGCTCAGCAACGAGCAGCCCAGCGAGGCTGAGGGCTGACCACGCAGCGAAGAAAAATAAATGGCGAGCGGCGCTTGTCGCATGGCAAAAAAAAGAGTAACTTTGTGAGACGAAACATTTCAACAAACTATTAACCCATAAGAACTAAACATTATGAAGATTTCAAGAATCGAGCATCTGGGCATCGCCGTTCAGTCGATTGACGCCGTTGTGCCCTACTTCCGCGACGTATTGGGCCTGGAAGTTTACAAGACCGAAGTTGTTGAGGACCAGAAAGTGAAGACCGCCTTCATGAAGGTTGGTGAGGTGAAGCTGGAGCTGCTGGAGCCCACGTGCCCCGAGAGCACCGTCCAGAAGTATCTCGACAACGGTGGTCGCGGTATCCATCACATAGCCTTCAAGGTTGAGGATGGCGTGAGCGAGGCTCTGGCCATGTGCGACGAGAAGGGCATCCGCCTTATCGACAAAGCTCCCCGCAAGGGTGCCGATGGCCTGAACATTGCCTTCCTGCATCCCAAATCGACCTGCGGTATTCTCACTGAGCTGTGTGAGGAATAATCCGCCAGCCCGTTGGGCTTAGGATAAAATCGAGCAGCCATGCGACAATCGCACGGCTGCTTTTTTATTTTTCCCGGAATATCCGGAGTTTCTGGAAATTCCGGGGGCCCGGGAAAACTATCGGATGAAGAGCATCTCGCGATACTTGGGCAGAGGCCAAAGCTCGTCATCGACGATGAGCTCGAGCTTGTCCACGTGGTAGCGGATGCTTTCTATGAGGGGCGCCACGTTGTCGTGATAGGCAATTGCCTTCTCCGTTTCATCGGTGATGCGGTTAGCCACGCGTCGCGCGTTGATGAGCTGGTCGACGTGCTCCGTGATGAAGGTCGTGTGGTCTGAGATTTGTCGGATGAGCTTTATGTTGTTGGCACTCAACTGTCGCGCCTCCTCGGGCGAGAAGATGTCGGTCATCTTGTGCACGTTGTCGATGAGCTGGCTCTGGTATCGCGTGGCCACGGGGATGATGTGGTTGAGGCAAAGGTCGCCAAAGATTCTTGCTTCGATTTGTATCTTCTTGGTGTAGGTTTCGAGCTTGATGTCGGTGCGCGCCTTGAGTTCGGCTTCGCTCAGCACGCCCATGCTCTCGAACATCTTGATGCTCTCGGGTGCGAGGTATTGGAGGAACATCATGGGTGCGCTCTGCTCCACGTCGAGCCCTCTTCGTTGGGCTTCCTCCTTCCAGCTGTCGGTGTATCCGTTGCCCTCGAAGTGAATGGGCTTGCAGGTTTTGATGTCCTGCCGAACGACGCTGACGATGGCCTTCATGGGGTTGGTGCCTTGGGCAACGAGTTGGTCGACGCGCTGCTTGAAGTCACACAGTGCCTCGGCTACGGCCGTATTGAGTACGATGAGGGCTGCAGCGCAGTTGGCCGACGAGCCGACGGCACGAAACTCGAATCGATTACCCGTGAAGGCGAATGGGCTCGTGCGGTTGCGGTCGGTGTTGTCGAGCAGCAGTTCAGGCACCTGGGGAATGTCGAGCGTCAGCGCCTTCTTACCCGAGAGGTTGAAGAGGCTGTCGTCGTCGCTTTCCTCGAGGGCGGTGAGCAGGTCGGTGAGCTGCTTGCCAAGGAATGACGAGATGATGGCTGGCGGTGCCTCGTTTGCTCCCAGGCGGTGGGCGTTGGTGGCCGATATGATGCTGCCCTTGAGCAGTCCGTTGTGCTTGTAGACGCCCATGAGCGTTTCAACGATGAAGGTGATGAATCGCAGGTTTTCGATGGGCGTTTTCCCTGGTGCGTGAAGCAGCACTCCGTTGTCGGCCGAAAGGCTCCAGTTGCAGTGCTTTCCGCTTCCGTTGATGCCGGCAAAGGGCTTTTCGTGGAGGAGGCAACGGAATCCGTGCTTGCGCGCCACGCGCTTCATGAGTGACATGATGAGCATGTTGTGGTCGACGGCCAGATTGGTTTCTTCGAAGATGGGCGCGAGCTCGAACTGGTTGGGTGCCACCTCGTTGTGTCGGGTCTTGCAGGGGATGCCCAGCTCGAGGGCTTGCATCTCGAGGTCCTTCATGAAGTAGCTCACGCGCAGGGGTATGGAACCAAAGTAGTGGTCGTCCATCTGCTGGTTCTTGGCCGAATCGTGACCCATGAGGGTGCGGCCGGTCATGAGCAGGTCGGGGCGAGCGGCGTAGAGTCCCTCGTCGACGAGGAAGTACTCCTGTTCCCACCCGAGGTTTGAGGTCACGCGGTTGACGTCGTTGTAGAAGTATCGCGCCACCTCGGCAGCAGCTTGTGTGACGGCCTTGATGGATTTCTTCAGGGGAGCCTTATAGTCGAGGGCTTCGCCTGTGTATGAGATGAATACGGTTGGAATCATGAGTGTGTCGCTCACGACGAAGACGGGGCTTGCAGGGTCCCATGCCGAATAGCCTCGTGCCTCGAATGTGGAGCGTATGCCTCCCGAGGGGAAGGACGAAGCGTCGGGTTCCTGCTGCACGAGCGACTTGCCTGTGAATTCCTCAACCATTCCGCCCTTTTGGTCGTGCTCGACGAAGCCGTCGTGCTTCTCGGCCGTTCCTTCGGTGAGGGGTTGGAACCAGTGGGTGCAGTGTGTAACGCCCAGCTCCATTGCCCAGCGCTTCATGCCCTCGGCCACCTTGTCGGCAGTCTCAAGGTCAAGTTTCGTGCCGTTGTCGATGACGTCGCACATTTTCTCATAGACGTCGGCCGGCAGGTATTCGGCCATTTTTTGGCGGTTGAAGACGTACTTGGCAAAGAATTCACTGGGTCGGTCTTCGCGATTGGGAATCTCGAGCGGCTTTTTCTTGAAAGCCTCTTCGACGAGTTTGAATCTCAGGATTGCTGACATAGGGTTCTTGGTTTCAGAGGATGTATTTCACCTCTCGCAGTGCGTTGACCTCGTAGTTAACGGGCTCAGTGGCACAGAATTGCGAGGGGTGTTGGTTGAAGAACAGCACGTCGAGCCCCGCAGCCTTTGCGCCCATGATGTCGGTGACGAAGTTGTCGCCAATCATGAGTGTTGTCTCGGGCCGTGCCCCACTGTGCTGCAGGGCGTATTCGAAGAACTGGAGCGAGGGTTTGTTGGCTCCTGCGTCTTCGCTGAGGATGATGGTGTCGAAGTAGTCGAGCGTTTGACTGGCGCGCAGTTTGCGATACTGCACTTCGTGGAACCCGTTGCTGGTGATGTGCATGCGATAGCCCCGCTGGCGCAGGTAGTCGAGGAGGTCGCGCGCGCCATCGATGAGCCCGGGCTTGTCGGCACAGCAGTCGAGGAACCAATCGCTCACCTGGAGGCAGAACTGCCTTGTTGCCCCGTCGCCCATGCCTTTGCTCAGTGGCCGACGGAAGCGCTCGACGATGAGATAGTCGCGCGTGATTTCCCCCTTGGCGTACTGGCTCCACAGGACGACGTTGGCTTCCCAGTAGGGCTCGGTGAAGTCACTCAGGCTGCTGAAGTAGCGGCCGAGGCTGAAGTGGTCGTAGAGCTCGGCCAGGGCCAGTTCGGCGTTGCCGTGGGTGTCGTAGAGCGTGTCGTCGAAGTCGATGAAGAGGTCGGTATACATCTCGGGCTCAGAGGTCGTGGTTGAGCAGTCGGTGCTCGGCCATTTCGGCGTACTTGGTGCCCGGACGGCCGTAGTTGGCATAGGGGTAGATGCTGATGCCGCCGCGGGGTGTGAACAAGCCCGTCACCTCGATGTATCGTGGCTCCATGAGCTTCACGAGGTCCTTCATGATGGTGTTGATGCAGTCCTCATGGAAGTCGCCGTGGCTGCGGAAGCTGAAGAGGTAGAGCTTGAGGCTCTTCGACTCCACCATGCGCCTGTCGGGGATGTAGGCGATGCGAATCTCGGCAAAGTCGGGCTGCCCGGTGATGGGACAAAGTGTGGTGAACTCGGGGCAGTTGAATCTGACCCAGTAATCGTTGTCGGGGTGCTGGTTCTCAAAGGTTTCGAGCACCTCGGGTGCGTAGTCCTGGCTGTACTCGGTGTGGTGTCCCAGGGCCTGCAATTCTTCTTTATTTCTGCTCATATATTTCTGCAAGTTTGCGTGTGAGGGCCTCGCCGCGCAGGTCGGTTGCCACGACCGTGCCGTCGGGACCGTAGAGGATGGTGGCGGGAATGGCCCGTATGTTATATCGTGCGGCAGCCTCCGACTGCCAGTATTTCAGGTCGCTCATCTGTGGCCACGTGATGCCCAGGCTCTCGACGCCCTTCTGCCAGGCCTCCTGCGTGCGGTCGAGACTGATGCCAACGACCTCGAATCCCTTGGCGTGGTACTTCTCGTAGGCGGCCTTCACGGTGGGCATCTCCTGTCGGCAGGGGCCGCACCACGAAGCCCAGAAGTCCACCAGCACGTAGTTTCCGCGGCCCACGTAGTCGGTCAGCTTCACCATTTTGCCTTCGAGGTTGGGAAGCTCGAGATCCACCACCTTGGCGCCAGGGAGCTTCACGGCCTCGCGCCCCAGGGCTTCCTTGACGGGAGCAAGTGTCGGGCGGCTGGCCAGCTTGTATTGCTTCATGTATTCGGCCACGCGGGCATATCCCACCTGGTCGGCACCGTAGAGCAGGATTGTCATGGGGATGAGGTTGTCGGTGTTCTCGTCGAGGATGCGCGCCGTGAGGCTTGCGTCCTGCTTGCGGAGGGTCTCCATGCGACGGGCCAGCGGCTCGACCTGCTGCTCCGTGAGCGCCTGGCCGTAGGTTGTGGCCAGCTGTCGGTAGTCGGCATACACACGGGCTGACTCGTCGGTCAGCTGGCGCTGCTCGGCCTGGTAGCGGGCATAGCGCAGGTTCAGCGGGCTGCCCTCGGTTATCTCCCGCCCCTGAGCCACAAGGGGCACCTCGTCGAGCACGAGCGAAAACAGGGCGTCGCGCACGCCCATCAGGCCCGACTGCCGGCTGACGACGGCCACCACGGGCTCGGCCACACTGCCCTCGAAGCGGGCCGTTCCGGCCTCCACACGGGCACTGTCGATGGCCAGCCCGCCTTGCTCGGCATTGCTCAGGTAGAGCATCTGCGTGTCACTGTCCACTCCGCTCACGGTCACCTTGTAGGCCACCTGTGCCCGCAGGCCGGCGGCGCAGCTCAGCGCCAGGGTTACGGCCATAATCAGTATTCTTTTCATCATTGTGTCTTCTTGTTTCTTACGTGAATTAATGCCTCAAAATGCTCGCCGAAAAGTCAGTAGCGAACATTACTGCAAATATACGAAATAAAAAGTCGATTTGCAAGTAAAACGGCATTTTTCTTCACCCCCCTCGGCAGATTTCACAGTCACGCCCCGCACGAGATGTGCAACAGGCAATCCGACCCCTTCCCCAATGGATACAGAATACAGAATACAGAATGTCTTGTACTGAAATAGGTTGACTCGTAACCAAGTTTAATTGTTAAAATTTTG
>SAMEA3663184__coassemble_31_pt1 | contig 55298 bp, 40 predicted proteins | sample SAMEA3663184__metabat2_low_PE_010 | metagenome-assembled genome bin SAMEA3663184 (sample SAMEA3663184) | pig gut metagenome | biome: pig gut; feature: pig-associated habitat; material: faeces | place: Denmark | collected 2012 | reverse complement strand
CCCGCCCGCGCCGATGGTACTGCGTAAGTGGGAGAGTAGGTAGCCGCCGTTTTTCCTTGAGGAGCCTCTGGAAGCAATTCCGGAGGCTCCTTTTTTGTGTCTTGCCTCGCGCCGCTGAGTCTGCTGCCTCGCGGCGCGGACTCAGTTGCTTTACGGTGTGGACTTACTTATCTCCGTGTGCTGAGAACCATATATTGGTGTGCTGAAAACCATATATCGGCGGGGTGAGAATCTCGACTTGGCGAGATTTAAATATTGGTTTGGTGATGGGGGCATGTAGGAGCGGGGTGCTGGATGTGTTTAGTTGGCGCTGGATGTGTTGGACAGAGCGCTGGATGTGTTTAGTCGGTGACGGATGTGTTGGGCAGAGCGCCAGATTTGTTTAGTCGATGACGGATGTGTTGGGCAGAGTGCCGGATGTATTCGGGTGGGGTGCCGGATGTGTTGGAGCGTGGCACCGAGAATGTTGAGGGGGGATAGATGGGTTAGGCGGGGAGAATGAATTCCTGGTTGTTGTTGAGCTGGATTTCTTCGTTGTTGATCATCTCTTGTACGACTTCGATGAATATGTCACGGTCGAAGCCTGTATAGTCAACATCGGAGGGGGAGAGGGGACCAAGCTGAAGCTGACGCAGGAAAGAGGCGCGTATGGCTTCGTGTTCGTCATTGCTTGGCTTTTTATCTTGGCAAATATCGCATCGTCCGCACTTTTGTGTATCCTTTTCGCCGAAGTAACTTAATAAAAATTGGCTGTGGCAGATGTCTTGGTCTGTCACATATTGTATCATGGCGAGTATTCTTTTTTCGTATTGCTTACGGCGATCTTTATATACTTCTGGGGGAAGGACGATTTCATCCTTGTCAACGCGTCGTGACAGAAAGGTTATGTAGTTGGTGCGCTTGCGTGGGATGTATTGAATGATGTTGGCGTGTGCCATTTCTTTTAGTGCAAGGTACACGTCGTTATATTCTAACCCGGTTTCGTTAGCCAGCATGTACTCGTCGATGTATACAAACTCTGTAAAGAGCCCGCTGTATTTACGCAGGAGAGCGCGAATCAGGCGCTCTTGTTTCTCGGGGCGTTCGTGCAGTTGGTATAGCTCGTCGCGATTCAGGGAGAACATGAGCCGGCTGGTCACCTCCTCGTCTTCGGTGTATTGGATAATACCGGTTTTGCTGAGCAGCTGCAGTGCGCTGTATGCCTGGACTGGGAAATGGTGGAAGTTGTAGCAGAATTTCTGCAGGTCGAACTCACGTACGACATTTCTTCCGTCGCCAATGGCCATTTGCAGATAGCTGCACATGTCCTCGTAGACCTTGCGTATGTATTGTGGTTCGGGATATGTCTCGCCCACGCGCCTTAGCAGCTGTTTGCAGTCTTTGTTGTCAAAGAGCAGGACGGCATAGGCTTGTTTGCCGTCGCGTCCGGCTCGTCCGGCCTCTTGGAAATAAGCTTCGGGTGAGTCGGGAATCTCGTAGTGCATCACCAGTCTGACGTTTGGTTTGTCGATGCCCATGCCAAAGGCGTTTGTGGCAACCATGATTCTGTATTGGTCGCGTTGCCATGCGAGCTGCCGTTGGTCTTTCTTCACTTGTGGGAGGCCTGCGTGGTAGTTCGTGGCGGTAAATCCTTCGTTGATGAAGAATTCAGCCAGATCCTGGGTTTGTTGCCTGTTGCGTGTGTAGACGATGGCCGAGCCCTTCAGGCTGTGCAGGATGTGCAGCATTTCCTTCATCTTGTCGTTTGTCTTGCGCACGACATAGGTGAGGTTTTTGCGTTCGAAACTCATCCGGCATATTTTGCTGCCCTCGCGGAAGTGTAGCTGCTGTGCGATGTCCTCAACCACCTCGGGTGTGGCGGATGCCGTCAGCGCCAATATCGGGATGTCGGGCACAAGGCTGCGAATCTCCGCAATCTTGGTGTAGCTTGGGCGGAAATCGTAACCCCATTGTGAGATGCAGTGGGCTTCGTCGACCGTGATGAAGCTCACCTTCATGTGTTGTATCTTTGTCTGGAAAAGGCTTGTGCCGATGCGCTCCGGCGAGATATACAGGAACTTGTAGTCGCCCAGGATGCAGTTCTCCAGTGCCGTTACGATTTCGGAGTGGGTCATGCCGGAGTTCACCGACGTGGCCTTTATACCCCTGCGGCGCAGACCGTTCACCTGGTCCTTCATCAGTGCAATCAGTGGTGTCACAACGATGCACACCCCCTGCATTGCCATTGCCGGCACCTGGAAGGTAATGCTCTTACCCCCGCCCGTCGGCATAAGGCCCAGGGTGTCGTGCCCTGCCCCGATGCTCTCGATGATGTCCTTTTGTATGCCTCGGAAATCCTCGTAGCCCCAGTAGTGTCTCAGGATTTCTTGATAGTTCGTCATGGCTTAGTCCTCTTTCACGCCTAACCCATGGTTACCTGTGGGACGTATGTCTTCGATTTGCAGTTGCACCTCGCCACGCTTGTGTGTGTTTTCCTCGATGGCATAAGCGATGTCGAATGATTGCTTTGTCTTGATGTATCGTGCTTGGCTGCTTTGGCCGAAGGCTATGCCGTTCATCACGTTGGCGCTCTTTCCGTCCACCAGTTCCAGCTTGATGTGCTCCTGTTCGCGTCCCACCACCTTGCTCGTGCCGTAGTCATAAACCTGGTGTGTGCAGAAAATGGGTCGTGGGTTATTCGGCCCGTAGGGGTTGAATCGTTTGAGGTCGGTAAAGAATTTGCGTGTGATGTCGCGGAAGTCGATGGTCGCTTCGATGTCGATTTGCGCCATGGTCTGGGCCGGGTCGATGTTTTCTTCTACGTATTTGATGAAGCGCTGCTTGAATTCTTCCACGTGCTCCACCCTCATGGTGAGTCCGGCGGCATAGGTGTGTCCGCCGAAGTTCTCGAGCAGGTCGCGACAACTCTCCACGGCCTTATACACGTCAAACCCGCCAACGGAGCGGGCCGAGCCGGTGGCAAACTCATCGCTTCGGGTCAGCACCACGGCCGGTCGGCAGAAGACTTCGGTCAGTCGCGAAGCCACGATGCCGATGACACCCTTGTGCCATTCCTCGTTGTAGATGACGATGGCCTTGCTTTCGTGTTCGTGGTCCAGGTTCTCCACGATGCGGTTGGCCTCCTCCGTCATGCTTTTGTCCAGGTCCTTGCGCTGGTCGTTGTAGTGGTTGATGAGGTTGGCCTGCATGCGTGCAGCCTTTTCCTCTTTCTCCACCAGCAGCGTGACCGTCTCGCGTCCGTTCTGCACGCGGCCCGAGGCGTTGATGCGCGGCCCAATCTTGAAGATGATGTCGCTCATCGTAATCTCGCGCCCTGTCAGTCCGCAGATGTCCATGATGGCCTTCAGTCCCACGCTCGGGTTGGCATTGAGCTGTCGCAGTCCGTGGTAGGCCAGGATGCGGTTTTCGCCCATTATGGGCACGATGTCGGAGGCGATGCTCACGGCACACAGGTCGAGCAGGGGGATGAGTTTTGAGAATTCGATGCCGTTGCTTTGTGCAAAGGCCTGCATGAATTTGAATCCCACGCCGCAGCCCGACAGGTCGGTGTAGGGGTATGTGGCGTCCCTGCGCTTGGCGTTCAGTATGGCCACGGCCGGCGGCAGTTCGTCGTCGGGCACGTGGTGGTCACAGATGATGAAGTCGATGCCCTTCTGCTTTGCGTAGGCAATGGTTTCGATGGCCTTGATGCCACAGTCGAGCACGATCACCAGCTTCACTCCTGTGTCGTAGGCATAGTCCACTCCCTGTATCGACACGCCGTAGCCTTCCTCGTAGCGGTCGGGTATGTAGTAGTCGATGTTGGAGTAGTATTGTTCGAGGAACTTGTAGACGAGGGCCACTGCGGTGCATCCGTCCACGTCGTAGTCGCCATACACCATGATGCGTTCCTTGCGTGCGAGGGCCAGATTGAGCCGGTCCACGGCTTTGTCCATGTCGCGGAACAGGAACGGGTCGAGCAGTTCGTTGAGTTGCGGGTGGAAGAATCGCCTTGCCTCGCCGACTTCGGTTATGCCGCGATTGACAAGCAGCCGGCCGAGAATGGGGTGCAATCCCAGTGCCTTCGACAGGGCTTTGGCCTCCTCGTCTTGCTTGTTTGTCGGTTCAACAAAGTTCCATCTATAGTTCATGCCGTAAAGTTATAAAAAAAAACGCAATTTTCTGTCCCCTTCGTCGAGGTTTTATGTGTTATTAACAAAAATGCTCCGCAACGTTTCTTGCGGAGCATCTTTGTGTGTGGCTTTCTCTCTCTCAGAGTCCCAGTTTCTTGCGGATAGCCTTGGGGATGGCATTCTTGTTCACCAGGAAGTCCATCGTGTTGGCAGCGATGAAGGTCTTGGTCATGTACCAGGTGCCTTTGTAGTCGCCCGTTTCGCCCCACGAGTTCTTCACCATGTAGTATTCGCGTCCGTTCTGGTCCTTGGCGGTGCCGTAGATGAGCATGCCGTGGTCGTCGGTCAGTTCCCAGTTGTCGAAACGTTCCTGTCGCAGTTCCTGCGTGGGCACGATTTCGGGCACCGTGCATCCGAGCGAGTCAATCAGGTTGTGCTTCTTTGCGGCGCTCATCTTCAGCCACTTTGCCATGTCGCTTCCGGCCAGGCTTTCGGTGGCTTTGGTGTCGATGGCGTAGGCCAGTCCCTGGCGGGTGAATCCTTCCTCACTCACGTCGCCGCCCCAGGCGATGGTGTAGCCCTGTTCCACGGCGTTGTCGATGACTTGCATCATCTCGTCAAGGGGCAGGTTGTAGCTCAGGGGGAAGCGCCAGTTGTCCTGCACCTCCACGGCGAAGCCAGTGTAGAAAGGGTGGTGGGTGTAGCTGGTGATGCTCACGTAGTCGTTAAGGTCGATTCCCAGGCTCTGGACGAAGGTCTTCGGGGTGTATTCCTTGCCCTCGTAGGTGAACTTTTCGGGGCACTGTCCCAGGTAGGCGTCAAGTATGCCCTGCATGCCCACCTTCCACTGGTTGCTGATTTTCTTTGCCGTGCTCTTGGCCACGGCGTTCACGTAGGGTTCGAGCAGCGCGAAGAACTCATTGAAGTTGTTCAGCGAGTCGCCGTAGAGCGAGCCGGGGAAGGGCATGGCCTCTTCGGGGCAGATGCCGTGGTTCTTCAGCACCGACAGCACGTCTTCGGCCGAGCCGCCCTGTGAGAACTGGCAGTCGCCGTGGTAGCGCACCACCTGGATGGCGCGTTCCATGTACGTCTTGTTGGCAACGAACGATTCGCACAGGTCCATCTTCTTACCTGTTGCCTTCAGTATTTCGGCTTCGAAGAACGACAGGGTGGAGTAGTCCCAGCACGTGCCTGAGCGGTTTTGGTCCTTGACCGAGGTTATGGGGTTTTCCTTCACGGTGGTGAACACCGGTTTGTTGCTCTTCACTGAGTCTTTGGCCTCTTCGGCTTGGGTGCCTGCTGCCAAAAGGGCTGCCAGGGCAAGTGTGAATAGTTTTTTCATCGTGTGTTATGTGTTTTTGGTTTGTTATGATTCGGGGGGGAGATTATTGAATGAAGGCTTCGACGTCCTTGATTTGGTAGGGGATGGTCTTTTCGCCCAGCATGCGGCATCCGTCGGCGGTGATGAGGATGTCGTCCTCCAGCCTGATGCCGCCGAAGTCCTTGTAGGTCTCCAGCAGGTCGAAGTTCAGGAAGTCCTTGTTCGTGCCCTTGGCGCGCCATTCGTCGATGAGGGCGGGAATGAAGTATATGCCGGGCTCGTCGGTCATCACCCAGCCTTCCTGCAGCCGGCGGCCGCAGCGCAGGGCGTTGGTGCCGAACTGTTCCAGGTTGGGGCGCACCTCGTCGTCGAATCCCACGTAGGTCTGTCCCAGTCCCTCCATGTCGTGCACGTCCATGCCCATCATGTGGCCCAGTCCGTGGGGGAAGAACATGGCGTGGGCACCGTTGGCCACCGCCTCGTCCGTGTCGCCCTTCATCAGTCCCAGCTCCTTCAGCCGCTCCGTCATCAGGCGGGCCACACCGAAGTGCACGTCCCACCATTTCACGCCGGGCCGGGCCAACTGTAGCGCGTGGTCGTGACAGTCAACCACGATTTGGTAAATCTCGCGCTGCCGCTGGGTGAATCGGCCGCTGATGGGCGTCGTGCGGGTGTTGTCGGAGCAGTAGTTCTCGTTGGTCTCCGCTCCGCAGTCACAGAGCATCAGCCTTCCGGCCTCCAGGGGGCGCGGCGAGGGATAGCCGTGCATGATTTCGCCGTGCATCGACAGGATGCTGGGGAAACTGACGATGCAGCCCCGCGAGGATGCGATGCCCGAGATGCGGCCGGCAATCTCCTGCTCGGTCACTCCGGGGCGGCACATCTTCATCGCCGTCGTGTGCATCTCGTAGCCGATGGCGCATGCCCGTTCGATTTCCTCCACTTCGGCCTGCGACTTCACGGCCCGCTGGTCCACCACGGCCATGATGAGTTCCAGCGATGCAGCCTCGCGCTGCTTCGCGGGGTGGATGCCCGTGAGGTCCATGAGCTGAATCATGAGGTCGTGGCGGTAGGGGGGCAGGAAGTGCACCTTGCGGCCCTGCTTCGTGGCCTTGTCCACGAGCGCCTTCAGTTCCTTCATCGGGGCGCTCCTCTCAACTCCCGTCTGGCGGGCCATGTCGGCCACGGAGTCCACCTGGCCAAACCACACGATGTCCTCAATGTCAATGTCGTCGCCAATCAGGTATTCACGGTTCTCGTCGGTATCAATCACGCCCACCAGCCCCTCGCGGTGCAGCCCGAAGAAGTACAGGAACGATGAGTCCTGGCGGAACTTATAGCCGTTGGCGGGGTAGTTCACGGGTGAGTCGTTGTTTCCGAAAAGCAGAATGAGTCCGCTGCCGATGCGCTCGCGCAGTTTGCTCCGGCGCTCCACGTAGGTATCTTTGTCGAAAAGCATCTTTCTTGGGGTTTAGGTCTATAGTTCGTGCAAAGATAGCAAATAATTTCAAGAGTTCCAATAGTTTTCCCATACCTTTAACTGGCGTCGAAGGTACTGCCGCTCGGAAAAAACCAAACGCATTTGGTTTTTCCCTCGCTTAATCGTACCTCTGACTGGCGTCGAAGGCACTACCGCTCGGCAGTGCCAATGAAAAACCTACGTTTTTTCTTGGCGTTGCCCTCGCTTAATCGTACCTTTGTTGCGTGGAAAAGTAAAAAGAAGCCAATACAACCTATGGATAAGAACAGAAAGTACAAGGCAGACTACAACGAGGCCTTTCGCGACGAACAACTGAAGTGGTTCGAGGAGCGGATGGACAAGTTGCCCGAAACAATGCAAATCAACGCAGCAACCTTCTCCCCCAACCTCCGCCTCACCGTGCAGGGCCTCATGTCCACCCTGCGCCGAAACACCCCCAGCGTAACCTTTTCGGGCTACATGGAAACGCTGCTCCAGATTCGCGACCAGCTCGAACAGCAGGGCCTCTGATAGGGTCACCTGATATGTCATACGCGTAGTCCAGACCCATTTCGATACCATTGGCATCGATACCCCCAGGACCTCCAGAGGGCCGAAGACTACCTGCGCGCACACATCCGCAGTAGATAAGGGGCAGGAAGGAGGAGGGGGCTACTTCACGAAAACCTTCTTTACTGTGCCGTTGTCCGATTCTATTATGTTGATGCCTTTTCGCATAGTCTGTTGCTTTATCCCATATATGTTGTAGATAGAATAGGTTCCTGCCCGGCTGTCCTCTGCTTCATTGATGCCGCTTGTGGCATCGGGACTTATCTTTATGAAATACGTTTGTTTCCCGTCGGTATCCAGCATAAACCAGTAGGTCTCGTACGTGTTCCAGTAGAATCTGAACTTGTAGGTCTTCCCGGGTTCAAGGTTCTTGTAATTATAGGCAACATCACTCGTTTGTCCTGCGGGGATATCCACATCCTTTGCCAATACATCAATCACATATCCATTGCCATCGCTGTCGGTTCCTACGATATATAGCAGAATACCACAGTCGTACCGCTCGCTGGCCTTGTTGTGTATGCTCACTTTCATATTCACATCAGTAGTATTGAGTACCGGTGGGTTTCTATTGTTCAAAAACGAGCAGGGACCCACATACTCAGGAGTACCGAAACTGTAGTCCCATTCATCCCTGTTGGTGTCCAGATTGTCTATTCTCATATTCGAGAATTCCAGATTTATATCCTTCGGCAGTGGGCTGATGTTTTCCGTCCATTCATATATCGGCTGGTTGCCAAAACGGTCATAGCATACTACGAAGCGGGCTTCGCCACTCACGTTCAGTGTGGGTCTGAAAATCATTTCTCCTGTCTCGCCCGGTTCAATGTAGCATCCTGCGGCAGAAGCCACCTTGTTATTCACCAAGAGATACATAGGCTGTGTCTGTGTCCGCCCCGCATTGCGTATCCCAAGCTTTACCTCAACTGTGCGTCCTTTCTGCAGCTTGCCGTCGATGCTATGCCCGCTCACAGAATAGTCTGCCGGCATACCCTCGGCACTTCCCACAGGTGTCAGGGTGGCACTTAGTCCGTCCACCCAGACGTCGATATATACGTTGTCGCTGTTCTCGCACAATTGCCATGTATCACTCCCCTCGGCACGGAATATATTATAGATACGATACTCCCCATTTGCCAGAGCACCCAAATTCACATATGCCGACTTGGAGCCTCGGGTCATATACGGAGTACAGGAAGCGGTGGCTTGCCAAAGTATATTGGTCAGTTCGGCATCTTTGTACAGGCCGATGCCCAAAGTGGCATTCATATCGTAGGGCGAGTCGTTTGTTTGCCAGCAGAGCAGCGTGCCCTCGAACCCCGACCCGGCACTCCTGCGTTGCCAAGTGGTCTCGTCCAGGGGCACTATTGTGTTGCTTTCCATGGCCCACAGGGTCTTCTCGTGGTCCGTAACCTTCTGCAGGCCGATGATGGCTTCCTGCTCCATGCTGTAGCCATTGCCGCCTACAGCCCCGCCAGTACCTTCTTCTTCCGGGTCCAGTAGCGAGAGCAGGAAATAGCCGTTGGATGTACCGTCCCATCCCCAGTTGATGTGGAAGTAGTTGTTTTCGTATCCGTCGCAGACGAAGGCATGGCTGTTTTCTCCATTCTCGCCCCAGGCCGTACCTGCCATATAAACCGGACGCTGTTCCCGCAGCTCATTATAAATCGTTTGTTCCCATTGGGCTGTGCCGAAACTCTTGCGCTTTATATAGCGCAGCGTGTTGCTGAAGCCGAAATATTGCACAAATGCCGCAGCGGCATCGCTGTGATATGCAAAACTCACTGTGCTGCCATATTTCATATTCACGGCATAGCCTATATAGCTCATCAGTCTGGCTACTTCCAGTGCTTCATCACTCATGTCATCTTCTTCATATCGGGGTTTCTGCCGGTTCCACTGGAAGAAGGTGGCAGGATATCCATTGGGCAGGTCTTTTAGCATCCTGCCTTCGGGCAGGCGGTGATAGTGCATTATTTGCGCCATCGCCGTAGCTACGCACCCTGTGGGACAATTGTTCAGATCCATATTATAGGGTCTCAGTTGTCCCCATTCCGTCTCTATGAGCGGAGCCACGGCCGCCATCCCAGCATCGCCTCCTGCAGTCGTCTTGTGTGTCAGTCTGCGGGTTTCATACTCCATCTGTTGCATCCACGCCTTCAGCCCTTCGGGGATATTCCCTGCATCGATACAGCCTTTGTCGGAATATCCCAGAATAGCAGGTGCCAGGTCGCTTGCCGAGGCTATTACGAATCCCTCGCTGCAGTTGTAGAGGTAGCAGGCATCGTTCTCAATCTCCACTCTGGTCAGTTCCATCAGTCGGGGAGTGGAAAGGGATTTGGCGCGGGCTGTGCTGGCGTGTCGTTTTTGCAGAAAAGCCACGGCAGCCTGCTGCGCCTGCTTTTCGGCGATTTTGCGGGCTTGCAACGCCATCGGCGCCAACAGTGCAAGCATCAGAAACAGAAGAAATCTCTTCTCCTTCATGTCGGCAATAGTGCCCTGGCCGGGCATCAGAGATACGTAGTGCTTCATCATTTTTCGATAGTATTTATGGGATTAATCTATATCGGCATGCGCTATACGTTTTCTTGCATATTTGCCATGCAAAGTTAAAAACTTTTCATCTCCAGCCAAACAAAATACTCATTTTCTCGCTCCAATCCAACAAATCGGATGTTGCAACCGCACAAAACGGATTCAATACGTAAAAAAAGCTTCAATTTGCAAAAAAGAATGCGCACAAAGGCTCTGCCGTATGGTATAATTTCATTTTTGTTTTTATAACGCTATTTAATACAGATGATATTTGTTTCGTGTCGGAAGCTACTTGGTTTTTGTTCGTTGTAAGGTCTGGTCGAGGGGGAGGCGGGCTTCGCAGTCGGGGCAGAGACCTTTCACCATGTAGTTGACCGAGGTCATGCGGAATCCCTGGGGCAGGGCGACTTGGGGGATTCTTGTGTTGCGGAAGCAGAAGGTGCGGTGGCAGCGTTCGCAGTAGAAGTGGATGTGTTGGTCGTCGTGATGGTGATGGTCGTCGCTCTCGCATATTTCGTAGCGCACGGCTCCGCTTCCGTCCTCGATGTCGTGGACGAGGTGGTGGTCGAGCAGGAGGGTAAGTGCACGGAAGATGGTGCTTCGCTCGGCGGTGGTCATGCGTTCCTCGAGTTCGCGCAGGGAGAGTGGCCGCCGCGCCCGCTCGAGTTCCTTGTAGACGAGCAGGCGCATGGCTGTTGGCTTCACGCCCCGGTGTTCAAATCGTTCCTCGGCGCTCATGTGGGTGTCAGTACTTGAACGAGCTGCCTCCGGCGAACTCGCGTATGAGTGATGTGGGTGGAACCTGGCGGGCGGGCACGGGTGTGAAGTAGCGCAGGAACTTGCGCAGGCGGCTTGCCTCGCTGTATTCGGGTTCGCGTTCGTCGACCTGCTCGAGGATGGGCATCACCTGTTCGCGAATGACGTTGAGCTCGTAGAGCAGTGCGGAGTTGAAGGTTGCGTCGGCAGTCTCCTGGAAGGGGTAGATCCACTTCTCCTCGCCGCGTGTCACTGAGGGGTAGCGCCGTAGGGTGTCGATGGCGGTGTAGCCACGGTAGCGGTAGTCGCGCAGCACGCGTCGCAGCACGCGAATGTCCTCGGTGGGCACGAAGTTGTGGTCGTCGAGGGCGATGGTTGTGAGGGTGGAGACGTAGATACGGTACTTCTGCTCGTCGGGAATCTGTTCCGAGAGGATGGGGTTGAGGGCGTGGTTGCCTTCGAGGATGATGACGTCGTCGGGTCCTATCTTGAGCTTGCGGCCCTCGAATTTGCGTTCTCCGCTCACGAAGTCGTAGCGCGGGAGCTCCACTTCCTCGCCGCTGAGCAGTTGGTTCATCTGTTTGCGGAAGAAGGCTGTGTCCATGGCTTCGATGCACTCAAAGTCGTACTCGCCGTTTTCGTCGCGTGGCGTGTCGACGCGGTTCACGAAGTAGTTGTCGGTGGAGAGCGTGTGGGGGTGGAGTCCGCAGGCCATCATCTGTATGGCCAGTCGCTTGCTGGTGGTGGTTTTTCCGCTGCTGCTGGGGCCAGCCACGAGCACCAGCTTGGCGCCGCGTGCCACAATTTCGTCGGTCATCATGTGCATCTTGCGTTCCTGCAGCGCTTCGGCAACGTTGATGATTTCCGAGGCGCGGCCGGCCTTGATGGCGGCATTCACCTCTCCCGCATTCCTGACGCCCATGATGTGTTGCCAGCGGTGGTACTCGCGGAAGACTGCCAGTTGCTTCTCCTGCGTGATGAATTCCTCGAGGCGTGAGGGGTCCTTGCGTGAGGGCACCCGCAGCATCATGCCCTCGTCGAGGGGGATGAGGTCGAAGAGATGCAGTTGGCCGGTGCTGGTGAGCAGACTGCTGTAGAAGAAGTCGATGGTGTCGGCCAGCTGGTAGTAGTGGACGTAGAGGTTGCCCTGGCTTTCCAGCAGCTGGGCCTTGCTTTCCATGCCGTGTTGGCGGAATATCTGTATGCCCTCCTCGATGGGACACTGGATGCGGTGAATCTGCATGTCGGCATCGATGATTTCCTGCATGCGCTGGCGGAGGCGCCTTACGTCGGCCTCCTCGACGGGCCGGTTGATGTAGAGCTCGCAGTAGAAACCCCGGCACACGGGGGCGCCGATGATGAGGCGTCCGTCGGGGAAGGTGTCCTCCACGGCTTTGGCCAGGACGAAGAAGAGCGAGTGGACGTAGGTGCGCATGCCGTCGGCCGTGGTGAGGTCGAGCAGTTCGACGTCCTTGCTGTTGTAGAAGCGGTAGTTGAGCCCTTGCACTTTGTTGTTGATGCTGGCGCACACGGGGCCGTAGTTCATGCTTATGCCCGATTTTTCATAAACGTCATTGACGGAGCAGCCCAAGGGCATGGAGAATGTCTTCCCGGTGTTCTTGCAACGTATCTTTATTTCGTTAGCCATGTTTCTGATGCGAGTTGTGGGTGGTTATCGTATGATGAATTTCTTTCCGTTTCGGATGTAGAGGCCGCGCGAGGGCTTGCTCACTCGGCGTCCGCTCAGGTCGTAGACGGCCTGTCCGGCGTTCGCTGTGGCGTCCTCGACGGTGGAGATGCCGGTGATTACCTCCTGGCTGTGCTTGCCGTAGAAGTAGAGGCGGAAGTTGTCGAAGCAGGTCCAGTAGGCCGTGGCCGACTTGGTGGCCTTGATGCCCAGTTTCATGGTGGCGGCGGCTGTGGTTGTTGCCATCACTTCATTTTCGTACCATCCCTTGGCGAACCACTTGCTGGCGGCCTCCATGTTGTTTGGCGCGTACTTGCTTCCGATATTGCTCGTTGCGCCGCCCAGCGAGCGGTTCTGGGCGTCGGCCCAGATGTTCTTCACTTTCTGCGTGGTGGTCTTGAGGTAGATTTGTGCCGAGGCGTTGTCGGTGGCGTTGGTCACGTATTCGGTGTACGTGTCGGCAGCGCTGCCCGGCCGCTGGAAGGCCTGTGCGCACAGCTTGTAGGTTCCGGCGGGCATCTTCAGCGCGGTGGTCTGGTTGAAGTCGAAGGTCTTTTCGAACATCTCGCAGCAGCCGTAGCTGTTTGTGGCAGCCGTGTTCCAGCCGTCGGTGTTCTCGTCGAGACCGGGATTGCTGATGAGGAAGGTGAGGTTGAAGGGCCGGCCTACGTCCGACACTTTCACCTGACCCAGGAACTTCACGACGGCAGCCTCGATGTCGCTGATGGCCGTCGCCACTTCGTCGGTCTTCGTGTACTGGGCCTTGGCCTGCGTGATGGCAGACGTTACGGCGGTCAGTTCGTCGTCGGCGGTTGCAGCGTCGCCCTCGTCGTTGGTCACGTGGGGTGTGGCCAGCATGGTTTCAACGTCCTTCAACAGTGCGTCGAGCTTGGTCATGATGAGGTCGACGGCAGCCTGCTCGTAGTCGCCCAGTTCGTCTTCCGTGAGGAAGAGCCAGCGCTGGTTCGTGGCCGAGTTGGCAAAGTTGAGGCCAGTGGTGCTGGTTGAGGTTGCGTTGGTGGCCAGTTGCAGTGCGTATGCGCCCTTCTCGGCGGTAATCCAGTAGCCGCATCCCGAGTAGTTGCCCATGGTTGTCGTCTGGCGTGCGGGCAGTAGATGGAACTTCTCGGTAGCGCCGATGGTGGTCTTCTTGGCGGCCTTTATGCTGGTTGTTCCGGTGGAACTGGTGGTTAGCGTGATGTAGCGGCCAGTGCCCACGTTCTGGAAGGTGTAGTAGCAGGTCTTGGGGTCGTATGTGATGTACCAGGCAAAGTCGTCGATGTCGGTCTCGTCGAGCTTGCTCACCTTGAGGTTCGAGCTTGAGACGGTCAGGTATCCCACCGACTCCTCGTCCTCACACTTGATGAAGTACTTCGTCGTGTCGTCTTGCTGGAACAGGTAGGCCGGTGTGGCGAAGCCCACGCTCGAGGAACAGATGAGCCCGTCGAAGTGGAGGGCGTGGGTGGTCATGGAGTTGGCAAAGTAGAGGAGTGTGTTTTCGGGGTTGTACGTGTCCTCGTGGGCTCCGTTGATGCCATAGGGCCACATGTGTGTTCCGTCGCCTGTCAGTGTGGCCGAGGCATTGTTTTCGAGGAACTGCACCATTTTGTTTGCTATCGGGCCGAGCCATAGTCCTCTCGAAGTTTCGGCGCGCAGGTTGGAGCTGTTGTACCACTCGCCGGTGGTGCCCACGCCCACGCCGTGGTTCGTCTCATGCAGGATGGTGCCCGTCTGTTGGTAGGGTTGGTTCTGACTGACGCGCATGTAGCCGCCGTATGAGCAGTCGGCAGTGCCGCCGCCAGCGCCCGAGCCGGGCACATAGTGCACTGAGAGATTGAAGCCCCTGACGTTGGTCAGGTTGTGGTAGAGCCAGTATACTTCGTTCACGGCGGATGCGATGCGGAAGTCAGTCTGCTCGTCGCCCTCGTTGTCGTACCACACGGTCATGTTGCTTTCGGGCAGGGTGGCAATCTTCACCACGTCGCCGTAGCCCACCTGCCAGTTGCTGGTGATGGCATAGGGGCGCACGTAGTAGACGGTTGCGGGCTTGAGGTGCTCCATGCAATAGATGTTGCCGTTGTTGGTGAAGTATCGTGTCGAGCGGTTGTCGAGCACGGTGGGGTTGGGTTCGGTGCTCCAGCAGAAGCCGCGTTCCTTGGCCGAGCCTGTCACCGTCATGCGGCCCAGGGCGACGGTGACGCCCGTGGGCACGAAGTCCCAGGTTGTCACCTTGGGCACGGTGCCGGTGCCGTTCGAGATGCGGTAGTTCAGTGTGGCTCGCTCAAGGGCTTTGGCCACCTGGATGTAGTCGCCGTCGGCCGTCAGCAGTGCCTTGGCCTCGCCGATGGCGCTCTGCAGTGCGGGGCCTGTCACCCCGTCGCCCACCACGCTCTCAGCCTCGGCGATGATTTCCTGAAGGCGGGCGTTGGCCGTCGTCTTGTCGAAGCCGTTGTAGTAGAGGCGGAAGTTGTCGATGGAAACCCAGTTGCCCGTGCAGGCCTTGGTCATGAAGCCGATTTCGGCGCTGCCCGTTACCACGGTGAAGTTGATGCTGTAGTCCGTGCTGTCGCTCACTTCTGCCTGCTGGTTGTCGACGTAGACGAAGGCGCCGGTCTGCTTCGTGTCGACGTCGTCCTGCTGAATGTTCTGGGCCGATACCACGAGGGTGTAGTCGCCGGCTGCCAGGCCTTCGAGCTTCTGGCTCATGCTCACGGTGCCCACCTTGCTGCCCTTGTTCACCCATTTCTCCATGAACACCATGCCGTCTTGCCGGCGGAATCCCTTGTTCGTCTGGTAGGTCATGCCGTTGTTCGTCCATCCGGCGAAGCGTGCTTCGAAGTTCGGGTTGTCGATGTACTTGTTGGTGACGTTGGTCTGGGCCGATGCGTTGCTTACGGTTGCCAGCAGACAGCCAATCATTAAGGAAAGGATAAGTGTGATTCTTTTCATCGTTATGTTGTTTTCGATTCGTCGATGGGGTTGATGGCCGGCGGCCGTCAGTACTACCAGTCTTTTCATGCGTTTAAGGCCTTTATGACGCACAAACTTACAAAAAAAGCACGTCTTATGCAAACCAAACGGCATTTTCTGCACGCCGACGCCTTGCTGCCGCCCGTTTCACGCCTTGGGCGCGGGCCTTCGAGCCCGAGCGGCCGGCGGGGGTTAAGTTAACCTTGGACTGCCGGTTAAGTTAATCTTGGGTTACCGGTTAAGTTAACCCTTTGCCATAGGTTAAGTTAACCTCCGGGCGGGGTGGAGCGTGGCTTCGCGTGAGCCTTTGCGGAGGGGCCCGGCGCGTTTGGCTACGCCTTGCCCCTTATCGGGCGCTCTCCCGGGTTCAGGATTCAAGATAGGCCTGAGCCTCGGCCTCGTTGATGATTTCCTCGCGAGACTTCGCCTTCATGCTGATGTCAGAGAAGTCGATGTTGACGTTGCCCTCGGTGGCGGCTTGCTTTTCCTCGGCACTGACGGGAGCAATGGCTTCATAGCGCTCCATCTGCTGCTCCTTGGGAGCTGTCAGGCTGAGTTTGAAGGCGCGGTTGTTGCGCAGCTTCTCCAGGGCTTGCCGTGCGGCCACCTGCTGGCTTTCCTTCTTCGAGTAGCCCTTTCCGCTTCCGCAGATTTCGCCGCCAATGACAACGCGGCTCAGGAAAACGGGCGTGGCGTCGTTTTCCTTGCCCTCCTCCGACTGGAAGCTGATTTCGATATGGTTGCGCTGACCCCACTCGATGAGCTTGCTCTTGTAGTTCACCTCCCGGGCTGCCGTCTCGATGTTGACAAGCTGGTCCATGATTTTCTCACGGACGAAGCGCACGCAGTGGGAATACCCACGGTCGAGGTAGATGGCGCCCACGAGTGCCTCGAAGGCATTCCCGTTGACGTAGCTGTTGTGGGTCTTGTTTTGCTTCAGGTTGGAGATAATCAGTTTGTCGAGCCCCATTTCCTGTGCCAGCTTGTTGAGCGACTGGCGGCGGACGATGTTGCTTCGCGTGTTGGTCAGGAAGCCTTCGGGTTTCTTGGGGAATTTTTTGAATACAATGTGCCCCACGACAGCGCCTAATATGGCATCGCCCAAAAACTCAAGCCGCTCGTTGTTGACGCGTCGCCCCTCCTCCTTGTTCATGGCAATCGACTTCTTCGATGCCGAACGGTGGAGTATGGCAACCTTGTAGGGCCAAATGTCGTGCGGGTAGAAACCGAGTATGCGATAGAAAGAACGATAAAGCTCCCTATCCCGTAGGAAGGGGAGCTTTATGCGTGTAATGATATCGGTCAGCATTATTGCTTACAGCGTTTCACTTCTGTCCGAAAATGCAAACACTTCGCATCTTCGTCCTTAGTCCGTATACTTCTTGAAGATAGCACAGGCGTTGTGACCGCCAAAGCCGAAGGTGTTGCTCAGGGCGGCGCGAACCGTGCGCTTCTGGGCCTTGTTGAACGTGAAGTTCAGACGATAGTCGATTTCGGGATCTTCGTCGCCCTCCTCGTGGTTGATTGTGGGAGGAACGATGTCGTTTGCCACACTCAGCACGCTGAACATAGCCTCGATGGCGCCGGCGGCACCTAACAGGTGGCCCGTCATTGACTTTGTCGAGCTGATGTTCAACTCGTAGGCGTGGTCGCCGAATACGTCCTTGATGGCCTTGACCTCGCTGATGTCGCCAACGGGGGTGCTTGTGCCGTGAACGTTGATGTAGTCAATCTCCTCGGGCTTCATCTCGGCATCCTCCAGTGCGTTGCGCATAACCAGCTTGGCACCGAGGCCTTCGGGGTGGCTGGCCGTGATGTGGTGGGCGTCGGCGCTCATGCCACAACCGGCAACTTCGGCGTAGATGTGTGCGCCACGTGCCTTGGCGTGCTCCAACTCCTCAAGGATGAGCACGGCCGAACCTTCGGCCATCACAAAGCCATCGCGGCTGGCGCTGAAGGGGCGGCTTGCCTTCTCGGGCTCGTCGTTGCGGGTTGAGAGGGCATGCATGGCATTGAATCCACCCACACCACCGGGGTATATGGCCGACTCGCTGCCACCCGTAACCATTACCTCGGCCTTACCAAGACGGATGAGGTTGAACGCGTCGGCAATGGCATTTGTTGAGCTTGCGCATGCGCTCGAGGTAATATAGTTGGGGCCGTGGAAACCGTATTTCATGCTAATCTGGCCGGCTGCAATGTCGGCAATCATCTTGGGGATGAAGAAGGGGTTATACTTGGGGCCGAGCGTCTCGTGGGTGCGCTCGTAGTTCCATTCCTCTTCCTCGAAGGTGTGCATTCCGCCAATGCCAACGCCAAGCACCACGCCGACGCGTGTCTTGTCAGTCTGCTCTACGTCGAGACCGCTATTATCCACGGCCATTGCAGCTGCTGCCATGGCAAACTGGCAATAGGGGTCCATCTTGCGAGCTTCCTTGCGGTCGATGAAGTCTGCTGCGTTGAAACCCTTCACCTCACAGGCAAAGGTGGTCTTGAAGTTGGTTGTATCGAAATGGGTAATCGGGGCTGCACCGCTCACGCCTGCTATAATGTTCTTCCAGGTTTCCTCTGCGGTGTTGCCAAGCGGAGTTACGGCGCCAATGCCCGTTACTACTACTCTTTTCAGTTCCATAAGTAAGTGATTAAAGGGAAAAGGAGGGAAGTTAAAGAGTATTCCTTAACTTCCCTCCAGTCATTTTCGTTGTCTTAGGCCTGAGCCTCTTCAATGAACTTGATAGCGTCACCAACGGTTGCAATCTTCTCAGCTGCATCGTCGGGGATAGTGATGTTGAAAGCCTTCTCCAGCTCCATGATGAGCTCAACGGTGTCCAGTGAGTCAGCACCCAGGTCCTGAGTGAAGTTTGCGGTTTCTACAACTTCAGACTCGTCAACACCAAGTTTGTCAACGATAATAGCCTTTACTTTTGCTTCAATATCAGCCATAATGATAATAATTTAGTTTGTGTTAATAAATGTATTCGTCTTAATTCGGGTGCAAAGATACTATTAATTAGTTTAATCACCAAATAAATAGTTAAAAAACAACCATTTCTTGCACAAAGCGCGGCCTCGTGCGCAATTAATACTGCGTTATTCTCGCCTTAAGGGATAGTCGCCGCGTAGCTTTTCGAACTGCTCGGGGTGGCGTTTCAGGGCTTCACTGTCGGAAGTGGGATTATAGTGCAGTCCTGTACGCTCGATGTCGGCCTCGGGTGGTTGTATGTCGAAGGTCGTTTTGCCGCTCCTGAGTCCTGCCTTTTGTTCCCACTGGGCCACGGCTTCCAGGCTCATGCGTGTGGCGTTGGCCTTTCCGTCGGCCGAATATCCGGCGATGTGGGGTGTGGCGATAAATGCCTTTTGCAGTAGCGACGGGCTGATGTTTGGTTCGCCTTCCCAGGTGTCGATGATTGCTTGGCGAATGAGTCCGCTATCCAATGCCTGCTCCAGCGCCGCCTCGTCCACAACGCCACCTCGGGCGGCGTTGATGATGATGGGATGTTTATCTGTGCTGAGCAAAAAGGATTGATCTACAAGGTGATGGGTAGGGCAGGGGCCATCAGTGGTGAGGGGAGTGTGCAGGGTGATGACGTCGCAGTGGCGCACATCATTGTGAAGACCAAGGAAGGGGTCGCACAGCACAATCTCGGCCATGTAGGGACGCATCGCTTCATGGACAGCTTTGCCAACGTGGCCATAACCCACAATGCCCAGTGTGGCCTCGCTCAGGCTGATGAGGCCTTTTCGTTCGGCCTCGAGCAGACTGTTCCTGACGTACTGCGCCACGCTCGTGGCGTTGCAGCCCGGACAATTGGTCCACGTGATGCCGGCTTCCTTCAGGTATCGGGTGTCGATATGGTCATACCCGATGGTGGCTGTCACGATAAGGCGCACATGGCTTCCCTCCAGCAGTTCACGGTTACAGTGGGTGCGAGTGCGGATAATCATTGCGTCGGTGTCGCGCAAATCCGCTGGCCCGATGGCGGCGCCGGGTTTATATACCACCTCATCGGCCAGCTGTTCCACCTGTCCGCGGATGAAGGGAATCTTGTCGTCAACAATAATCTTCATGGGTTTTCCTCTGGCATGGTCTGCGTCGCAAGGCAGGCGAAATCGTCTATAACCTTGTCGCATAGGGGGGTGATGACTTCGCGGGGATTTGTGGTTGCAAGTCCCACGACGTAGGCTCCGCTGGCCCGGCCCGAGCGCAACCCATTGATGCTGTCTTCGAATACGACGCATTTCTCGATGGGCACGCCCAGCACTTCGGCTGCTCGCAGGTAGCATTGTGGCGAGGGCTTGCTCTCGGTGAAGTCTTCGCTTGTCAGGATGCAGTCGAAGTATGCCTTCAGTTCAGGCTTTTTACGATAGACACTCTCCATTTTCGCATGGTTCGAGCTGGTGACGATGGCCGACTTGACGCCCTCTCTGCGCAGCCTTTGCGCATACGCCTGTATACCTTTAATATAAGGATAGTCCATGTCGGCCTCGAATTGGTCGAGTCTTTGCGTAATTACTTCCTGGTCATCGGTGTCGGTAATCCATGCATCAAAGATTTGGCGTAAGGTTTGTCCTTTGATGCGCTGGGCCATGTCGGGCACATCGGGACGATACTCCCTTCCAATGCTTCCCCAGAACTTGCCGTACTGCCCTTCGGTGTCGAGGATGACGCCATCAAGGTCGAACAACGCTGCTTCGAATTTCTTGTTCATTACGTTTTCCATGTTTTCGGCCACAAAATTACAAAATTCTGCCGACATAATTGCAAGCCTCGCGGGTCTGTCACGAAGTTGCAATAAAATTGGTACTTTACTGCGGTGGAGCAGGAATTTATTCGTATCTTTGCCACAAATATGAAGAAAATACACATCATTACACCCGTTAAGGACAACATCGACCAGACGCTCGATACGGTTCGCGCCGTACTGGCATCGCAGTTGACAGTCCCTTACACGTATACGCTCTACAACGACTTTTCTTCGGCGGAAAACACCAGTCGGCTCGAAGCCGCCAGCCGCGAGATGGGCTTCACCTTGGTGAACCTCAGCGACCTGACGAAGCACCCCTCGCCCAACTATCTGCTGGTGCTGCAGCGCGAGCGCCACATGTGCCTTGACGAGGAGGCTGCCTTGCTCATCGTGGAAAGCGACGTCACCGTGCGCCCCGAGACGCTGCAGGGCCTCTGCGACGGTGCCGACCAGCATGCCGACGCCGGCATAGTGGCATCGGTGACAGTGGACGAGGCCGGAGCGATTAACTACCCGTACCTCTACGCCCGGGGACAGGAAGGCCTGGTGGTCGATACCCATCGCCACTGCTCGTTCTGCTGTTCGCTGCTGACGCCCGAACTGTTGCGCCGTGTCGATTTCGACCAACTCGACGCGTCGAAGTCGTGGTTCGATGTTACCATCTCTCACCGTTCCCTTGAGTCGGGCCTCCACAACTATCTCTGCGCTACGCTGCCCGTGCTGCACCGACCCCACGGCAGTCGGCCATGGAAACAGTTGAAATATAAGAATCCGCTGCTCTACTACTGGCGCAAACTGACCAAAGGATTTGACAAGATATGAGTTCACAGCCCCTGGTCTCCATCGTAGTGCCGGCTTACAACGCCGCATCCTTCCTCGACGAGACGCTCGACGCGCTCCTGTCCGACACCTATCCTGCGACCGAAATTATTGTTGTCGATGACGGATCCACCGATACCACGGCCGAGATAGCCATCCGCCGTGCCCAGCAACATCGGCACATCCACTTCGTCTCCCAGCCCAACGGTGGAGTCTGTCGTGCCCGCAACAGGGGCATTGCACAGGCCGTGGGCAAATATGTGCTGCCTGTGGATGCCGACGACATCATCTGTCCGGGATTCATCGAATGGGCCGTCGGACAGATGGAGCAGCATCCTGAGGTCAGTGTGGCCGTGCCCCGTGCCGAGTTTTTCGGAGCCCGCCAGGGACAGTGGCACCTGCCCCCCTTCTCCCGCCATCTGCTTGCCCGCAAGAACATGATTCCCGCCACGGCCCTCTATCGGCGTGCCGACTGGCAGCGCATCGGCGGCTACAACGAGGAACTGCAGGCCCGTGAGGACTGGGAGTTCTGGATTAGTATGCTGAAGGACGGCGGCGAGGTAGTCACCAGTCCCCAGGTGGGTCTGCGCTATCGCATTCATCCCCATTCCAAGCGTACGGCCGACCGTCGGCTGAAGCGCGAAATCATCAGAACGCTGAATCAGCGTCATCCCGAATTCTTCGAGCGCGAGCTGGGCGGACCTCTCCGGCTGCATCGTTCGTGGTCGAGGTTCGCCAATGCCCTGTATCGGCTGACCCACCCTCGCCGGACCGTGGTCTATACTGGTGCGCCCAAGGATGTCACCTATTTCGTGAGGGCCCTGCCCGTCCACTTTAGCTGTGGTCGGGGAAAGGTCATCTACAAGCGCCGCAACGAATTGCGCCAGCTCACCTATGGCGGTCAGCAACTTGTGGTGAAGCAGTTCGCCATCCCCCACCCGCTCAATCGTCTGGTCTATGGCTGGTTGCGCAAGTCCAAGGCACAGCGTTCATACGAATATGCCATACTGCTCATCAGCAAGGGCATTGGCACGCCATGTCCCGTGGCTTGGCAGACCGAGCGCAACCTGCTGCTCATGGGGCGCAGTTATTTCGTGAGCGAGCAGTCGTCGTGCCCCTACACCTATGCTGACATCCTTTCCGGCTCCATTCCCGCTGCCGACGAGGAGCGTTACCTGCGCCTTATCGCCCAGATGGTGGCCCGGCTCCACGACCAGGGCATGGTGCACCAGGACCTTTCTCGCGGCAACATCCTCTTTGGCGATGGCGACCGTGTGGAACTCATCGACCTCAACCGCATCCGTTTCCGTAAGGTCGGCATGGAGGAGGGCTGTCGCAACTTTGCCGAGCGCCTGCCGGCCACCCCCCAGCAGCGCAGGCTGATGGCCGAGGCGTACGCCCAAACCCGCGATTTCGATGTCGACCAGTGCCTGATGCTCATGAACCAATATAACAAGGAAAAGAAGTAGATTTTGACAAACACATTAAAGAGATAATATGCTAAGTGCTTTGTACATTTGCGGAAGATTTTTGAGGGCGCTGGTGCAGTGGCCTTTTGCTGAGGCTGAGGTGAAGAATCCCCGTCTGATTATGACACTGCTGGTGAAGAATGAGGAGGAGAAACTGGAGGCCAACTTACAGTTTCATCATGCCATGGGAGTGGATGGTTTCATCATCACCGACAATGGCTCGACGGACAAGACACGGGACATCATACAGCACTACTGCCAGAAGGGTTGGATTGTGGAGGTCGTCAACGAGCCCTCGACGGGCTATGAGCAGAAACGTTGGGTGGACCGCATGATTTCTCTGGCCCGGAAACGTCATAAGGCCGACTGGGTTATCAATGCTGATGCCGACGAACTGTGGTATGCTCCCTCGGGAAGCCTGAAGGCGGAACTGGGCAAGTGGCGCAAGCGCGTCGTGCGCTGCCGCGTGTTCAGCATATATCCTGAGGATGGGGTGCCCTTCTATCAGTGGACCCGTCGCATCAGTCCCGTCACCAATCCTGCCGACTATGACCTTTCGCCCTATAGCATCTTTAACCAGCAAAACTTCAAGGTGGGACATCGCACCATGGGGTATCTCCACATCTCCATGGGCAATCACAAGGTGAAGATGTGGCCGCCCACGAAAGGCATCAGCGACATCGTGGTGTTCCACTATAACATTGGCAACCGTGAGCAGTTTGTCCGGAAGATGGTCCAAGGCGGGCGCGAACTGGAACAACACAGTGGCAGACATGGCGGACGCCACTGGCGCTACTTCTATCAACTCTATAAGGAGGGTCGGCTGGAGGCCGAATATGATCGTGTCATCGGCCGCAATCAGTTTGATCGTCTGGTGGACGATGGACACATCGTAGAGGACCGACGTATCGTGGATTTCTTTGATGACATAAACCTGACAGCCTATGAATGAGAGAACGATTGCTTTCGTCCACACCCAGTTCCCCTGTGGCGGTGCCGAGAGGGTGACGCTGGATATCGGCCGTTATCTGCATGGCCGCGGCTATCGTGTGATGGCCCTTTGTCGTGAGCATCTGGCAGAAGCCATGCCTGAGGATTCGCCCGTGGAGGTGAGAATCTTGCGTCATAAATTGAAAAGGCCTGCCTCGGCCGACGAACTGGTGAAGGTGGTCCGAGATGAGGGCATAGGAATCTTGATCTATGTCTGCATCCATCCCTTCTTCACGCAAAGAATAAAGGAGCAGACCGGTGTAAAGGTAGTGTCGGCCAATCATGGCGTACCCTTCTGGAATGCTCTGGGCAAGAAAACCCGTCTGGAGCGACTGAAGGAGGGGACACTGTGGCAACGATTGCGTTGGCACCTCTATTATCGGGCACGATGCAACTGGTTCCATGTGTACGACAGAAGGTGTGACCGCGAATATAGGCGTGCGCTGACGGAGGTGGACGCCTACACGGTCTTGTGTCCGGAGTATCGTGAAGAGCTGGTCAAGCGTCTGCGACTTGGTGAGGGCATGCAGAAAAAGATTCATGTCATTGGGAACTATCAGGACCCTGTCGATTCTCCCCAACTGCAGAAGGAGAATGTGGTGCTCTACATGGGCCGTCTGACCTACGCCGACAAACGCGTTGATCGTCTGCTGGACATCTGGGCGCGTGTGCAACCAGGCAGGACCGGCTGGCGCTTGCTCATCGTAGGAGATGGGACGGAACGGCACACGTTGGAGGAAAAAGCTCGGAATATGGGACTGCAAGGCATCTCGTTCGAAGGGAGGCAGGCACGTCCGCAACCCTATTACGACAGGGCTGCCCTGTTGTGTCTCACAAGTCAGTTTGAGGGATGGGGTCTGGTTATCACCGAGGCGCAGGCCAATGGGGTGGTTCCGCTTGCCTTCGACTGCAGTGCTGGCATCCGGCATCTCATAGCTCCCTCTGGAACAAATGGTGTGCTTATCCCTGCTTTCGACATGGACGAGTATGCTCGTCAGCTGGCCCGGCTCATGGATGACAAGGGTCTGCGACTAAGGATTCAGGACCAGGTGCTTAAGAAACCTTATCCCTTGGAGATAGTGGGTCAAGGTTATTTTCAGTTATACGAGTCATTGCTTCAGTCCTGATGAACAAACATGCCTTTCTGATTATGGCTCATGGCGAGCCGGAAATGCTGGACGTGCTGCTGCAGTTGCTTGACGACGAGCGGAACGACGTGTTCCTACACATCGACAGGAAGGCCCTTTCCATGCGTCAGCATTATGCCCATGTCAAACTTCATCGAGCTGGGTTCCACTTGTTGCAGCAACCCATTGCCGTTTACTGGGGCCACACTTCGCAGGTGGAGGCCGAATTGTTGCTGATGCGGACAGCGTTACAGCATGGGCCTTATGCCTACTACCACCTGCTTTCGGGCAACGACCTGCCCGTGAAGACGCAGGATGAGATTCACAATTTCTTCCGCGAGAACGAAGGGCATGAGTTTGTGGGCTTTTGGCAAAGTGAGGACCATCAGCGCGATGCATTGCGCAAGACGCGGTACTATTATTTTCTGAATCGTTATAAAAAACGGAGTGCTGGTTTGAAGCACCTTCTCAGTTCGCCCGTGCGTAATCTTTTGCTGGCGCTCCAGAAGGGGTTAGGCGTGAATCGGCGGAAGGGGAGTGACGTGGAGGTGAAGAAGGGATTCCAGTGGTTCAGCATCACGGAGGATTGCTGTCGATTCGTTGTCAGCCAGGAACAGCAGATTTGGGACGTGTTCCACCACACGCTGTGTCCCGACGAAATGTTTCTGCACACTATAGTCTGGAACTCTCCGTTCCGCGCACGGCTATTTGATACGCAGGATGCCCAGCTTGGGTCCATGCGGGCAATTGACTGGGAGAGGGGGAACCCTTATGTGTGGCAAAAAAAAGATACGGACTACTTGTTACATAGTCCGTACCTCTTTGCTCGTAAGTTTTCAGCTGCTACGCTGTCAGAATCTCTATTAAGCGGTCGACGGCCGAGATGAGGCCCTCAGCGTTCTTGCCGCCGGCAGTGGCGAAGTGGGGCTGTCCGCCGCCGCCGCCCTGAATGAGTTGTGCGGCCTCGCGGATGTTCTTGCCCACGTTGACGCCCTGTTCGACAAGGCTGTCCGAGGCGGCTGCCGTGAGCATGGGCTTGCCCTCGTTGATGCTGCCGATGACTATGAGTGCGTTGGGCACTTCGGCGCGCAGCTGGAAGGCGATGTCCTTCACGTGGTCGGGCGTCAGGGGCACGACGGCCTTCATGACCGTGATGCCGTTCTTGTCCTGGGCCTTCTCCTTCATCTGTTGCTTCAGCTCTTGGGCCTTTTCCTTCATGGCGGCCTCGATTTGAGCCTTCAGCTGGGCGTTTTCGTTCAGGAACTTCTCGATGGCGCCCTGCAGGTCGGGGGTGTTGTTGAAGAGGTGGCGCAGTTCCGTCATGGTGTCGCTCACCTGGTACATCATTTCCTCCACCTTCTCGCCGGTGATGGCCTCGATGCGGCGCACGCCGGCGGCCACGCTGCTCTCCGAGAGAATCTTCACCATGCCCAGCTGGCCGGTGCTCTTGGCGTGGCAGCCGCCGCAGAACTCAACGCTGTCGGCAAACTGCACCACGCGCACGTGGTCGCCGTACTTCTCGCCGAACAGGGCTATGGCGCCCAGCTTCTTGGCTTCCTCGATGGGCATGTCGCGATGGTCTTGCAGGGGGATGTTTTCGCGAATCTTGGCGTTGACCAGCCGTTCCACCTGGCGCAGCTCCTCGTCGGTCACCTTCTGGAAGTGGCTGAAGTCGAAGCGCAGGTATTCGGGGGTGACGAGCGAGCCCTTCTGTTCGACGTGTGTGCCCAGCACTTGGCGCAGGGCCTGGTCCAGCAGGTGTGTGGCTGTGTGGTTGGCCTCGCAGGCGCGGCGCAGGTCGGTGTCGACGCAGGCCATGAACTGGGCCTCGGGGTTCTTGGGCATCGTCTTGGTGATGTGCACGGTCAGTCCGTTTTCCGACTTCGTGTCGATGATGTCGATGGTCTCCGTCTCGCTCACGAGCACTCCCTTGTCGCCCACCTGTCCGCCTTTTTCGGCGTAGAAGGGTGTCTGGTCGAGCACCAGCTGGTAGTAGGTCTGCTTCTTCTGCACGACCTGGCGGTAGCGCAGGATGTGGCATTCGCTCTCGGTCATGTCCCAGCCCAGGAACTGAGTTGAAAATTGAGAGTTGAAAGTTGAGAGTTTATCTTCTCCGTTGTTGCCTTGCGTCTTGCCGAAGGCATCATTTTCAACTTTCAACTTTGAACTTTCAACTTCCACCCAGTCGCCGTTCTCCACGGCGGCGGCGTTGCGGGCGCGCTCCTTCTGCTTCTGCATTTCGGCCTGGAAACGCTCTTCGTCGACGGTGAGCCCGTTTTCGCGGCAGATGAGTTCCGTCAGGTCGAGGGGGAATCCGTAGGTGTCGAAGAGGGTGAAGGCGCGCTCGCCGTCGATTACGGTGCGGCCCTGCTTCTTCGTTTCGGCCATGACGCCGTCCAAGAGTCGGATGCCGGTCTCCAGTGTGCGCAGGAAGCTGTCTTCCTCCTCCTTCATCACCTTGGCGATGAGTTCGCGCTGGGCCTCCAGCTCGGGATAGGTCTCGCCCATCTCCTGGATGAGCACGGGCAGCAGTCGGTAGATGAAGGCTTCCTTCTGGCCCAGGAAGGTGTAGGCATAGCGCACGGCGCGGCGCAGGATGCGGCGGATGACGTAGCCGGCCTTGGCGTTGCCGGGCAGCTGCCCGTCGGCAATGCTGAAGGCGATGGTGCGCAGGTGGTCGGCCACCACGCGCATGGCCACGTCGGTCTCCTCCTTCTCGCCGTAGCGGTAGCCTGTCATGTCGCCGATGGCGCGGATGATGGGCTGGAAGACGTCGGTGTCGTAGTTCGAGTTCTTGCCCTGAATGGCGCGCACCAGTCGCTCGAAGCCCATGCCGGTGTCGATGACGTTCATCGAGAGGGGCTCCAGGTGGCCGTCGGCCTTGCGTTCGAATTGCATGAACACGATGTTCCATATCTCAATGACCTGTGGGTCGTCCTTGTTCACCAGCTCGCGGCCGGCCACCTTGGCCTTCTCCTCGGGGCTGCGGCTGTCCAGGTGAATCTCGGAGCAGGGGCCGCAGGGGCCCGTGTCGCCCATTTCCCAGAAGTTGTCGTGCTTGTTTCCGTTGATGATGTGGTCGGCGGGCACGTGCTTGAGCCAGTACGAGGCAGCCTCGTCGTCGCGGGCCAGCCCCTCCTCCTCCGAGCCTTCGAACACGGTGACGTAGAGGTCACTCGGGTCGAGCTTCAGCACGTCGACCAGATACTCCCAGGCCATGTCGATGGCGCCCTCCTTGAAGTAGTCGCCAAACGACCAGTTGCCCAGCATCTCGAACATGGTGTGGTGGTACGTGTCGTGGCCCACCTCCTCAAGGTCGTTGTGCTTGCCGCTCACGCGCAGGCACTTCTGCGAGTCGGCCCTGCGGCGCGGTTCGGGGTCGCGCTGGCCCAGTATGATGTCTTTCCATTGGTTCATGCCGGCGTTGGTGAACATGAGCGTGGGGTCGTCCTTCACCACCATCGGGGCCGATGGCACAATGGTGTGGCCCTTGCGGGCAAAGAAATCCTTGAATGAATTGCGTATTTCGTTGGCTGTCATCATGGGTGTGTTTTCTTATTGGGGTTTATACCTTATTTATAATATCGGGCACAAAATTACAAAATAATTCTTAATTCTTAATTCTTAATTCTTAATTCTTTTGTATCTTTGCCCAAGAACACACACCAAGAGTACTATGCCGTTAAACAACAACAAAAGCCTGAAGCGCTACTACTCCATTGGCGAAGTGGCCGAGATGTTCGACGTCACCGAAACCCTGCTCCGCTACTGGGAGAAGGAGTTCCCCACCATCCAGCCTCGCAAGAGCGGCCGCAACGTGAGGCAGTACACCCAGGAAGACATCGACGAGATTCGCCTCATCCACAACATGGTGAAGGTGCGCGGCATGAAACTGGCGGCAGCCCGCGCGGCCCTTGCCAAGAACCGCCAGCGCGAGGGTGCCACCACCGACCTCATCAACCGACTGCAGGCCGTGCGCACCGAACTGCTCGCCCTCAAGCGCGAGCTCGACACCATCGCCTGATTCCCCCTCTCTTCTTAATTCTTCGTTCGGCTTCTCCGCGTGCGCAGCCTCACGGAGCAATAATTCTTAACTCTTAACTCTTAACTCTTAACTTCTGACAGCGCCGTCCCTGCGCCGTCCCAACGTCGTCCTTCTTGTCCCACCACTGTCGGACAAGCCAAACGATGCGTCGACTGCCGCCCGACAATGCATCGACGAGGCTCCGTCCATGCGTCGACGAAGCCCCGTCGTTGCAAGGCCTCATTTGCAAAGGAATTTTCCGTCGCCGTCCATGCCCTCGGCTTCGAGCTGGAGCTGGTTGTGGCGGCTGTTGTTGAAGAAGGAGATTCGGGCTCGTCCCTGCTCGTCGAGTTTCAGGGCCGGGTTCCAGTACAGCGTGCGTCGGTAGTCCTTCTGCCCGTCCCGGGGAGGGTTGCGTCGGTAGTCGGGATGGTAGAAGTCCTCCTGATAGGCAAAGCCGGGCAGAACGTAGCGCCGGTCGCGGTAAGTCACGCGTCGGCTGTTGTCGGGGTACTTGTGCAGCGACACCTCCACTGACGGCTGGTCGGCCTGACTGTAGCGCTTGCTGCCCTCCATGCGTGGCGAGTATTCGCTGTAGATATAAACCTTGTCGATGTATTCCAGTCGGCTATACTGCCGTTGAAGGCTGGATGCAACAAGTGCCTCTTCCGATTGCCCCGCACCTGCCACTCGTACGCTGTCCCAGAATAATGTTGTTTTGTAGTCTTGCGCCATATTCATGTCTCCGATATAGATTTTCGCAAGCGCGCTCCCCATCTCACTGGTGTTACCATATCCTAATAAACTATATGAGTATGGTGGATTGCTGTCTACAAGTACGGTGCTGGTATGTAGGTCCGTCAGCAGCCCGGCATCCATTGCCGCATTTGCTGCCTCGTAGGCATCGATGACGTAGACGGGCTTCGACAGGTCGAGCCGGCGCCGTCCGTTATGACTGGCACGCACCACCACCTCGTCCAACAGTACCTCTTCGGTCCATCCCGCCTGTCGGGCACCGTCGCGAAGGGGAGCCTCGTTGGTCTGGTAATAAGTGTAGGGCTTCACCCACCGGGGGTATGGGAAGTTGAGTCGGATATAAAATTCTGCCCCCTCATGGCCGCGTGTGTATTCGTTGTCCTCCGTTTGCACCCAATTGTGCTGCCGGAACTTCTTCACCCACAGTTTACGTGTCTTTTTTGTCCACAGAGTCGTGTCTTTTGCCGTAAGGAAGAAGATGCATTCACCATAGAAACGGGGGATTTCCAGTTTAAAGGAACCTTGTTGAGTAATGGTTTCACCTGTGACATAATTCAACTCTTCCGACGGGGCTTCGGGCTTTATGAATTCAGCGTGCACACACACTTCTCTTTTTAGTTTCCCTGATTTATTCATTACGCGGTCGGCACCAGGTCCACTTATTTTATTCCTTGAGCCGAAATTTTTCATCGTTTCCATCATGGACCTGTATTCATACAGTCCCGAAATTCTCATTTCGTCATCTTCTTCCGGATTTGGAGGAAGATCTTTAGCTGGGATTAGCGTGCTGCCATTGGATTTTGTTCTTAAAATGTTCTCGTCTGGGTATAGCCCAAATGTGTTTAGGTCTCTTAAGTAATTAGGGGCGCGCTCAACAATGAATCTGACAGAGGGGATGCTGTCGAGTTGTAAATGGAAGTTGTCATTTTTGTTCACCGAGCCAGTCAGCATTTGTGTCTGCTCGGCCGGGTGCGTGATGTCCCACAGGCCCTCCACGGCCATGTCCCTCCAGCGGAACCGTCGCCAGCCCTGGGTCATCATCAGCAGGTCCAGTCCCCGGCGGTGTTCCTCGTCGTCGCGCTCGAAGTACCACTGGGGCTGCGGCACGAAACCCTTTATCTCGCTTGCCAGCAGCATCTCCGTCATGATGTTCCCCGTGTCGTAGGTGTTGTCCTGCAGGGCCTTGTCGCGCACGGCCAGCGAGATGGTGGCCGAGGGTGAGACGCTGGCTGCTTCCAGCTCCACCTGCTCGTAGGGCTCGTAGAGGTCCTTCAGTCCGCTGAAGGAAATCGTAGGTTTCCCCAGGTCGGGCTTCGTGACGAAGAACAGCCTGTCGGCCCACACGCGTCCCTGACCGTCGAACACCGTCAGCTGGTTTACCCCGGCGGGGAGTTCATCGTTTCCGAAGGTTATTATCTCTTCCCTGAGCTGCATGAAGTGCGAGGTAAGCCCCTCGTGCATCACGGTCAGTCCCAGCGGCGTGTCCTTCAGGTTGCTGTGTACGGTGATGTTCCATGTCGAGTCAATCCTTTCCACCTTGACGGCTACGCCCAGCTTTTCGATGTCTTTCAGCTTTTCGCTCACCGTGAGGCTGCTGTCTGCCGTCGTGAACACGGCGCAATATTTCCTGCCGGACTCTGGCGTGAAGGTGAGGGACCCGCGTCCGCGGTGCTCCGTCTCGGCGGCGGCCACCAGCGAGTCGGCGCACATCAGCTGCAGGCGGCCGTCGCGTGCCTCGCCGTCCTGCATCGCAGCCTCGAATGCCAAGCGGCAGGGCAGTCCCTCCACCATGTCTCCCCCCTCGGGATAGAGCGAGAGCTGGAGCTGCGGTTTGTCGGGGTCGGTCTTGAAATAACGGCGCAAAGGACGCAGTGTCATGTTTCGTGTGAACACGCCTTCTTCCTTGGGTTTGTCGTAGACGGGGAACACGCGGCTATAAAGTTTCTCGTAGTCGCGGAAGAAGTCGCGGGCCATGGCCTTGTTGTAGAAGTTGCGTTCGGTGTAGCGGCTGTGTGGGTGTTCGGTCTGTCCCCAGTTCAGTTGCCATCGGGTGTAGGCCCTCAGCTCGAAGAATCCCGAGTAGAGGGTGTCGGGCAGTGCGAAGAATCCGCTGCCCCTTCCGTCGCGCATCTCCACCAGCTTGCGCTCCACGAGGAATCCGTCGTGGTTCCACAGTTCGGCATACAGCACGCGGCTGATTCGGCTCGGGCGTCCGCTGTTGGTGCGCCGTGTGTAGGCCGAGAACCAGAGGGTGTCGCCCAGGAAGTAGCAAGTGTTGTCCATGTGCACGTACACCTTCTCCTGCGGCACGCGCTCCCCGAGCAGTCGTGCCCGCTCGGCCAGTGCCGTCAGCGCTGAATCGGCCATCATCGTAGAGTCGTGCTCATTCCCCTGTGCTAAACTATGCACAGTGCACATAAGTAATAGTAGAAGAGGAATAGATTTGTTCACTTTGTATTGTTGTTGCTATCTTCGGGCGGTACAAATGTATATGGGATTGTAAAAAGTCCTGTTACATGACCTGCATATGAACTACCACTGTTTTCACTTATTACATATGGAAATAGGACGTCTGCATTAACAGGATCTAACCAGCGAATAGTCAAGTCTGTAAGACCATTTAAATTCACATAATTACCATATGGTTTTTCTAATATGGCATTGCTGTTATCGTAAATTTCCCGCCCACGACTTTCCCCTTCACTTCCAGCCAGTCGTGGCCCATGATGAACGAGTCCTTGTGTAATCCATACGTGTAGTCATCCATATCGGCGAGAGTCTTTCCGCCACCAGTGGGACAAATGGTCAGGCTGGTGGTGGCTCTGCTGCCGCGCACCTGCCTTGTTCCTCCGTCCACCCCGAAGTGAATCCGCCTCGGATAGTCGGAGTTGTCAAGGTTACAGGCCGCCAGTGCGATAAGCACGACCGGCAGTAAGAAGATAATCCGTTTCATGTAGCTTTGTTTAGTTTTGAAGGAGTAAAGTTAATAATTCGCCGTTAGAAAATGAAATCCTTGGGATGGTTTTATTCGTTCCCACCTTGGAGTGCGGGGACGGCGCGGATGGCCTCGGCGAGGGGGGTGTTGGGCATCGTTAACTTATGAACGCCAGAGCAGGTCGGCGGATTCCTTACTGCGAAGCTCGAGCTGCTGCTCGAAGTCCGACATCCGCTTGAAGCGAACGGTGATGGTTGCCGTGAGCGTTTTTTGCCCGTCGGTCGGTTGGGAACTGTCGTCTGCAAAGTACCTTACCCAGTTGTCTCGCACCACGGGCAGGCTGACGGTGAATGTCAGCTCGTCGTATTGTTCTTCGGGGATGTCCTTCAGCCAGAAGGCATAGTTCCGCTGGAGCCACGTGTCGGGGACGAAGAATTCCGAAGTTGCCTTTGGCTCCACTTCGTCGGTATGCCAGAAGAGGCATTTGGGGGCGGTCATCGGACCCTGTGGCAGGCATGTGCTTGGGCCTTGCACGAGGAAGTGGCTGCTCAGGTCCTGTCCTGCCGGCATTGCGAACAGGGTCTTGTCGGCAGTCACGACGACGTTGCCCGCGATTCGTGCATTAAAGAAGGTGGCCAGCTGTGCCAGGTCCTTGCCTTCCGCTGCTCTCTTGGCGTTAATCTCGTTCCATTGCTGATTCGACAGGGACAGCTTCTCTGTGTTCTTTACCGTCAGGTCATAGTACTTTCCCATGTATTTCCGCTCCTCGTCGCTCCAAGTCCACGAAGGTTCATCCATGGACACCACCGAGTGGAACACGATTCTCATATTTTCGTATGCCATCGGCCGGTGCTTGATGCTGCTCCTGACGCTGTCGTAGTATTCCGGGTGAGCCTTGCGCGAGCGTTCGTCATAGGCGCCCGGCTCATGCATCAGCATCCACATCTCTCCCTCGTCCATGCTGTAGCCCGTAGTGCCGGTTATGCGTCGGAATTCAACAAAGCAGTTTTGTGGCATATTGTCCTTTGAGGGTGAGTTGTCGTCGTCGTTGCACGAACAGATAACGGTTCCCATGCATAGCATCAAAGACGCGATAAAAAGGTTCTTCATTGTGTGCTTAGGTTTTAAGTATTACTTAGTGTTGATAACAACCAATAAACGATAAAAGACTATTGCTTAGGTCTGAATCCGTGGATGATTTTGCGCTTATACTTATAATTCTTCAGGCCGTCTTCTCCAGCAATGGCGATCCAAGTGCCCGTCGGTGTACACCATGTAGCGTTTTCGTAATAGTAGTTGCCCCACCCCCAGTTCATACAGATACTAGTTAGTTCGGGAGAGGTTAACGTGATTCCGATAGAATCGGGTACAGTTATGTTAGGCTTGCCATCATAGTTTTCCCATCTGTATTTGTAAACGGTTTTTACGCATTCTCTCTTGAATCCGTCAATGATGAATGCATGCCCATCCTTATATTGTGTCTTAAATAATCTTTTCTTTTTGGTGGCATATGCACATGCGATGACGGGCATTCCGTCCGTAACTAAACTATTTTTCACGACATTGATATCAAAATCCCTATACTGGCATGCTACCCCGTAATAGTTGAAGACTTTATTTACCAGGTCTTCTGTCTTGGCTCCAGACGCATTATTCCCAAAGTCCATGCCTACGAGGAAGGCTACATTGGCGATAAGCGGTGCAGCAAAACTTGCTTCCTCAACATAATTCCCACAGAAATCTGTACCCCAGTATCCTTTATTAGCGTGATGAGGCATTTTGCTCCATATGTCGCGCCCCCTGTCAGCCTGCCCCCATGCATAGTTGTTGATATCTCCATAGCAATAGGCCGTGTCGGGAATATGTTGGGGTACGCCAATTGCATCGTGCAGATAATAAAGCATCTGTGCTCCTGCAATCGCGACACAGCCTGCGGGAACTCTTTCCGTCCCGTCCGTACGATAGGGGCAGTACATATTGTAAGGGGAACCCTGTGACCATTTTGTACATGTGAGGTGCTTAACGGAGTCATATACATCTGTGTATGATTCCGTATTGTAAAGGACGTAGTGTCCGGTCTCGTTGCAAATTTCACCAGGAAAAGGCTCTATGTTGAGACTGTCATTTATGCCAGGACGGATGTCGATACTATCATTGAATCTCCCGAGAAAGCTGTTGACGTCGCACACCGCATCCCAATAGGCCCTGTTGGTTTCAATGTCTGTGGCTGAGAGTGCGAGCCTTTCATCTGTTGAATGCTTGACTTCCTTCATGTCTTCTGCAATCAATTCCAGCCAATCGCCCATTGTGGAGGTCATGTTGTTAAGATTGAAATGGCCCGAATCACTTGCAGCCACCACGGCTGGAACGCGCTTATCAGATGCGTACATTGTCCATCCGCCCTCAGGGTAATTAACAACAAAGAAAAGCGTGTCGTTTTCGTCATCTACAAGATACTCATAGCTTTCTTCCTCTGTTCCACGGGTACATGGGCGGAAACTACTGACAAGTGTCATGACATCGCTTGAAGTAACGGAAGACGACAGCCCTTCCCCGGCATATGCACCTTTATTGATAACCTCTTCTACAGAGAATGTCGTCTCATCATTTGTGCAGCAAACAAATGTAATTAGGAATAATAGTAAATATAATGTTTTTTTCATTGTTTTGTTATGAATTAAAATTATTAAAAAAAGTTGCAATCATAGGTGCTTTGTCTTACAGCTCGATTTCGCCCTGGAAGTGCTGGTCGGCGCGGATGACCTCGATGACGAAGGTGCCGGTGAGGCTGGCGGGGAGCGTTATGCTCTGGGTGGCTGCGGGCACAGCGGTGGAGTATTCCAGCAGGAGTTCGCCGTCTTCGTCCTCGGAATAGAGATTCAGGAAAAGGTCGGTTTCATCGGGGAAAAAGAGTGTGTGGTCCGTCTGTCCCACCTCAGGTACGTAGACAGGTCCGCGCGGACGTTCATGAATGGGGCGTTCTTCAGTGATTGGTGCCCGGAGGAGTAATTCAATTCTTTTCTCAAAAGCGCTTGGGCGGGTTACGGAGGCCCATACGGGCATGTTGACTACAATAAGAGCCAATAGCCCCAGTGTTAGGAATGTTTTTCTCATTGTTCTTGTTTTTAATTGCTTTGTTGTTAGGTTGCATGCAAGCGATTGTAAAGGTACATAAGTTTGTGGTCATGTTCCAAGGAAAAAAGTTTGCAAAAAAGTTCGCATTTTTAGTGCTCGACGCTAAAACGCCATTTCATCGCGGTTTTTCGCTTGCCTATTTTAGCCGGTTTCTTTATCTTTGTATAAACAAAAAAGGGAAATATGAGGTACAAATGGTTCATCGCGGTTGGAATTATGGTATTATTATGTTGTTGTGGGCGACACGAGGACGTAGAACTTGATGAGGCTGGGGCACGCGAAATTATGGACGACGTGTCGCGTAGGAACAAGGCCTACGAACAGCTGACGGAGCACGACGACACGCTGATGCGGCAGGTGGTGGCATACTACGACGAACACGGCACGGCCAACGAACGCATGGAGGCGTATTATCTGCTGGGCAGCGTGCAGCGCGACCTGCACGACGCGCCCAAGGCGATGAAGGCCTTTCGTGACGGAATCCGCTCAGCAGATACTTTGTCGGGCGATTGCCGATACGATATTTTGGCACGACTATACGGGCAGGCAAGCGACATTCTCCGCAAGGAGAAACTATATAAGGAGAATGCGCGTGCGTGTATGATGGCAGCAAAGTATGCCGAACGGGCGAAAGACTCGTTGTATGCAATAGACAGTTACTGGCATGTCCTCGGCGCGCACTTTGCGTACGGCGATTATGAGACGATATCGAACGAGTGCTGGGATTTGTTGGAGAAGAGTAAACGGTGGAATTGTTACGGGTCTGCCATAGCTAACCTCAATACGAGTATCTTAGCCTGCATTGAGACCGGGAGGATTGCAAGGGCGGAGCGCCTGATGCAGATTTACGAACGAGATTGCGGATGGGGGGATTCCGTGACGCTGAGGAGCAGTTATCCTATCTACTGTTACACGAAGGGTCGCCTGCTAATCGCCCTGCATAAGCCGGACTCGGCAGAATTTTATTTCCGCCGTGAACTGGAGGCTGATGATTGGAACAACCGCCAGGCAGCCTATCGCGGATTGCGTGAAATCTTCATAAGTAAGGGCATTGCGGATTCCGTTTCGAAATATGCAGTGTTGCAAAGTGAGGCTGTAGACAGTGACTATCAGACGAAACTTTCCCAGCATCTTCAGACTTTGAATAGGCTATATGACTACAGTAGGGCGCAGGAGGATATCTTTCGCAAAGATATTCAGTTGGAAAAGATTCAACGCACACACCAGCGCCTGTGGACGGTAGTCCTCTCCAGTCTTTTTATGCTTAGCCTGTTGCTCTTCACCTTGTACGTGCGTTACTTACGTAGAATTGCAGCTGCGGAGCTGGCTTATGAGCGTGCAAGCAGTGAATTGCTGGAAAAAGAGGATGAAATCAGGATGTTGTACCAGAAAATGGAGAGTATGGATAACGAGGGACAAAGGCAGAAGCTAATGCAGGGCATCAGGGAAGCGGAAGCGGAAGCAGAGATTCAGTGGTGCGTAGTGGAGGAAAAGCAGAAGGCATTGGACGGACTGCGGAAAAGTGCATCCGAGGCCTCGAAGAAGTTGCGCCAAAAATATTGCAACGAACCCATATTCATACGCCTGAATGAAATGCGGAGAAGGAGGAAGTCTGCCGATGAAGATGCCTACAGGGAAGTCTGTGCCCTGCTTCAAAGGCATGACTCAGATATCGTGCAACGCGTGTATTCTCTAGTGCCTTCGCTGAGCGATACGGAATTCCACACATTTCTCATGCTTCGCATCGGCCTGACTAAGACAGAGGTCGCAGTACTATCTTCCCATGCAGTATCGTCCATCTCCAGCATCATCAGCCGTTTCTTTGAGAAGGCAAACGGAAGAAAAGCCGCCAACAGCGCCGAGGCATACAAGTGGCTGTTGGAAGTGTGAAGAGTTAAGGGAAGAGGGGATTAGGAGATACGGCTGACGGTTTTGATGTGTTCGAGGCGCTTGAGGTCGCGGCAGATGTCGCGCACCTCGTCGGCGTCATGCACCTCGAGATTTATTTCGCCGTGGAAGATGCCGTCGTTGGCCTCGATGTTGAGGCTGCGCATGTTGACGTTGAGTTTCTGGGAGAGCACGGTGGCTATGGAGAGGAGCACGCCGACGCCGTCGATGCCGTCGACGCTCAGCACGGCGGGGAAGCGCAGTTGGCGGTGGGTGTCCCATCGGGCGGCCAGGAGGTGGTTGCCATCGGCGGTCTTCAGTCGGTCGGCCTCGGGGCACTGGCGTTTGTGGATGGTTACGTGGCCCTTGCGGTCTACGTGGCCCAGGACGTCGTCGCCCGGGATGGGCTTGCAGCAGGGGCAGATGGTTACGTCGGGGATGGTTTCCTCGTTGAGCACGAGGGGCTTCTTCTTGTCGATGGCGAGTGAGTCGGCCTTGCCCGCAGGCTGGGCGGTGGCGTTGCCTGCGCGCTTGAATATCTTTAGGTAGCGGCTCCAGCCTTTCGTGCCTTTGGCGCCCTGCAGGTGGTTGAGGTCGGCCTGGCCGAGGATGATTTGTCCGTAGCCGATGGCGGTGAGGAGTTCTTCGCGCGTGGCGAGCTGGTGGAGGGCGCAGAGCTTGTCGATGGCCATGCTGCTGGGTTCCATGTCGCAGTGGTGGAAGAAGTCGACTAGCATACGCTCGCCTTCGTGTTGCCGGGCGCGGTCTTCGCGGCGCATGAGGGCTTGAATCTTATTCTGTGCCTTGGCGGTGGTGGCGATGTTGAGCCACTGACGATTGACCTGCGGCTCCTTGGAGGTGAGGATTTCTATCTGGTCGCCGCCCTTCAGTACGTAGGTGATGGGCACGAGCTTGTGGTTGACCTTGGCTCCGATGGCGTGGGTGCCCACGAAGGTGTGGACGGTGAAGGCGAAGTCGAGGGCGGTGCTGCCGGCGGGCATCTTGCGCACCTCGCCCTTGGGGGTGAGCACGAAGAGTTCGTTGGAGTAGAGGTTGAGTTTGATGGTGTCCAGGAAGTCCATGCCCGAGGGCTGGGGGTCGTCGAGTATCTCCTTGATGGTGTGGAGCCACTTGTCGAGTTCCGACTCGCTGGCTTCGGCGGTCTTCTCGCCGTCTTTGTATTTCCAGTGGGCGGCAAAGCCTTGCTCGGCAATTTCGTCCATGCGCTCCGAACGTATCTGCACCTCAATCCACTGTCCCACCTTGCTCATGAGAGTGGTGTGGAGGGCCTGGTAGCCATTGGCCTTGGGGTGGTTGAGCCAGTCGCGGAAGCGGTCGGGGTGTGGGGTGTAGCCCTTGGTGATGTAGCCGTAGATTTGGAGGCATTCGGTTACTTCGTCCTCCAGGTTACGTGGGCGGAAGACGATGCGCACGGCCAGTATGTCGTAGACGTCCTCGAAGGAGACGTGCTTGGTCTGCATCTTTTTCCAGATAGAGTAGGGGCGCTTGATGCGTGCCCGTATGGTGTAGTCGATGCCGTGGCGGTCGAGCTCGGCCTTCATCGGGGCGATGAAGTCGGCATAGATGGTCTGCAGGTTGTGGTCGATTTCGATGAGGCGCTGGCTGATGAGCTCGCACTCCTCGGGGTGCTCGTAGCTGAAGCTGAGGTCTTCGAGCTCCTCCTTGATTTTGTTGAGCCCCAGGCGATAGGCCAGGGGGGCATAGATGTTGAGCGTTTCGCCGGCAATCTTGTATTGCTTGTGGGGCGGCTGGCTGCCCAGGGTGCGCATGTTGTGGAGGCGGTCGGCAATCTTGATGAGGATGACGCGAATGTCGTCGCTCATGGTCAGGAGCAGCTTCTTTAGGTTCTCCACCTGGGCCGACGTCTTGTCGCCGAAGATGCCGCCCGAGATTTTTGTCAGTCCGTCGACGATTTGGGCTATCTTGGGGCCAAAGATGTTCTCGATGTCGGCCACCGTGTAGTCGGTATCCTCAACGACGTCGTGGAGCAGGGCCGAGCAGATGCTGGTGCTGCCCAGGCCAATCTCTCCGCTGGCAATCTGGGCAACGGCGAGGGGGTGCATGATGTAGGGCTCGCCGGAGAGGCGTCGCACCCCTTCGTGGGCCTTACGTGCGAAGTTGAAGGCCTTCGTGATGAGGTCGACTTTCTTGCGGTGGTGGCTCTTCAGATAGGTATCTAACAGATGCTGGAAGGCATCGTTCACCATGCGCTCTTCGGCTTGCTCTCTCTTTTTCTCTTGCTCGTCCATAGTTCCTTAACTTCCTCTTGCCCTTCGGGCCACGTCCCCATCTCTCTTAATTCTTAACTCTTAACTTCCAATTTTCATCTCACCCTCAGCCGCTGACCCGAGCGGATGGTGCTGCCGCGCAGTCCGTTGAGGCGCTTGATGGCGGCCACGGTGGTGTGGTTGCGGCGGGCAATGGCGCCCAAGGTGTCACCGGCCTTCACGCGCACCGTGCGACTGCTGTGGCTACGGCTTGTGGCGGGACGGACAGCAGGCTCGCCGCCGGCCACTTCCTTCTCGCGTTTGCTGAAGAGTTCGCTGGCGCGGTGGTTATACACCGAGTCGCCGGCCTCGATGAATGCCGAGATGGTCTCGGCCCGCATGCGCAGCGGCAGGGGGCGCGCTTCGCCGGGGATGAGTGTGGTTCGGTATTGGGGATTGAGGGCCTTCAGCTCTTCGATGCCGACACCGCAGAGCTCGCTAATCTGCTCGAAGCGCACGTCGCGGCTGACCATGATGGTGTCGGTGCCGGCCGGCAGTGTCGTGTTGACGGGGCAGATGTTGTGCTCGCAGTAGTAGTTCATGATGTAGTTGGCCGCAATGAAAGCGGGCACGTAGCCGCGCGTCTCGGCTGGCAGGTAGGGATAGATGGTCCAGTAGTCGCGCGCACCGCCGGCACGCTTTATGGCTTTCGACACGTTTTGCGGGCCGCAGTTGTAGGAGGCGATGACCAGGGTCCAGTCGCCAAAGATGTCGTAAAGGTCCTTGAGGTAATGAGCGGCGGCATACGACGACTTGACGGGGTCGCGGCGCTCGTCGATGAGACTCGTCACCTCCAGTCCGTACTGCTTGCCGGTGGCCAGCATGAACTGCCACAGGCCGGCAGCGCCCACGCGGCTGGTGGCTCCGGGGTTCAGGGCGCTCTCGATGACGGGCAGGTACTTCAGTTCAAGGGGCAGTTGGTAGCTCTCCAGAGCCTCCTCGAAGAGGGGGAAGTAGAAGTTCGAGGCTCCGAGCATGACGGCGATGGAGCGGCGCCAGCGGTTGCTGTATTGGTCGATGAACTTGCGCACCACCTCGTTGTATGGCATCTCGATGACGTTGGGCAGGTGGCTCAGGCGGGTGATGTATTCCTCCTTCTCGTAGGACGGGTTCTCGCTGCTGGTCTCGCAGTTCTCGTCGTAGGTCAGATAGTTGCGCACGTTCCACTCGTGGAGCAGGCTGTCCATCTCTCTGCTTGTCATGCCCTCGGGCAAACCTATTTCTTCGTCCCTTTCCGTGCGTTCGTCGTGGACGGTGATTTTCTCTTCCTGGGCGTGGATGCAGGGGACCGAAAGGGTCAGGCATACGCCAACGGTTATTATCTTCAGTATCTTCATGTTCATTTTTTCAATTGTTTCTGCACCTTCAAAATCTCAGGCTGCATGTCAGTCCGTACGACTTTCGGTGCTGGTGGCGCAGGGTGGGTGCGTCCAAGTCGATGGTGGCCGGTTCGAGCCGCAGGCTCAGGTCGCGACTGATGTCGAATGTCGACAGCTCTGCGTCGACGTAGGCGTCGATGACGGAAATCAGATATACGCCGGCAAAGGCCAGGATGCTCATGTCGCGATATTTGCGGAAGTGGTCCTTCTTGTTCTTGAAGATGGTCTTGAAGCGTTCCTCCTTTCCGGTTATGTCGTAGCCCATGGGCAGCATGTTCTCGTAACTCTTGGTGTTCGGGTCGTCGTCCATGATGTCGAGGTAGGCTTGCGAATAGTCGCGCAGCATCTGGTTGTTCCACGTCAGGGCGTAGAAGCAGCCCAGAAAGCCTCCGTAGACGATGGGCAGTTTCCAGAACTTGCGGTTGTAGATTTGTCCGCCGCCGGGCAGTACGAGCGCCAGCCACATGGCTCGGATGGGGTCGGGTTTGAATTGGGAGCGCGGAGCTTTCTTAATGCCCGAGGTGAGCAGGCTGTCGACGATGGTTGTGTCGAGCGGCGTGTCCATTGCCACGATGGGGGCCGGCGTGTCCTCGGGTATGGTGTCGACGGCAAAGGAGTCGGTGGCCAGGACATCAGCGGTCAGGGTATCGCCTGTTTTCTGTGCCAACATCCTGCCGATGCTGAATATCGCGAACAGAAGGACGAGGGTGAACCTGTATGTCACGTCTCGCGTCCTCAATGCTTCAGCCGGTCAAACAGTTCGATAATTCTTTCCAACTCAGCTTCGTTGGCAAAGGGTATGGTGATTTTGCCCTTCCCCTTGTCGCTGCAAGTCAGTTGCACCTTCGTCTGGAAGAAATTGCTCAGGGCCTGCTTCAGTGTGGTGTATTCGGCGGCCGAGGCCACGTTCTTTCCCTTCAGCTTGCGCCCGTCGGCAATGCTCACGCTGCCGCCTTGCGACAATTCCTTCACCAGTTGCTCCACCTTGCGCACGCTCAGTCCGCCCTGCAGAATCTCATCGTAGACCTTCAGCTGCAAGGCGGGGTTGTCGAGGGTGAGCAGGGCGCGGGCGTGGCCCATGTCAATCTGACGGTTTTTCAGGCCCATCTGGATGCTGGCCGGCAGTTTGAGCAGTCTGAGGTAGTTGGTCACGGTCGACCGGTTCTTGCCCACTCTCTCGCTCAGTCGCTCCTGCGTCAGGTTGTACTGCTCCATAAGGTGCTGGTAGGCCAGGGCGATTTCCATTGAGTTCAGGTTCTCGCGCTGGATGTTCTCGACCAGGGCCATCTCCATCATGTTCTCGTCGTCGACGGTGCGGATGTAGGCGGGAATCGTGGTGAGGCCTGCCATCTGGCTGGCTCGCCAACGTCGCTCGCCCGCAATGATGACAAACGTGCCGTCGCCCATGTCGCGGACGGTGATGGGCTGAATGATGCCTATTTCGCGGATGCTGTCGGCCAGTTCCTTCATTGCCGTCTCGTCGAACTCGCGGCGGGGCTGGTTGGGATTGGCGTGTATCGAGGAGATTCTCACTTCGTTGATGGACGAAGAGCCGCTGGTCTGCACCTCGTCGGTGCGCATCAGGGCGTCCAGCCCTCGGCCCAGTGCGGGGTATTTCTTGTGTACTGCCATTCGGTTTCGTTTAAGCGTTGGTTTTCTTTTTCTCGTTCTTCTTGATGATTTCCTCGGCCAGTGCAAGGTAGTTGCGCGCACCGGTTGAGTCAGCATCGTAGAGAATGACGGGCATGCCGTGGCCCGGTGCCTCGCCCAGTTTTACGTTACGCTGGATTACGGTCTTGAAGACCAGTTCCTGGAAGTGTCGCTTAACCTCGTCGTACACTTGGTTGGCCAGTCGCAGGCGGCTGTCGTACATGGTCAGCAGGAATCCTTCAATCTCCAACGCGGGGTTGAGGCGAACTTTGATGAGGCGTATTGTGTTCAGCAGTTTGCTCAGTCCCTCCAGGGCGAAGTACTCACACTGGACGGGGATTATCACGCTGTCGGCTGCGGTCAGGGCGTTCACGGTAACCAGTCCCAGCGAGGGCGAGCAGTCGATGAGAATATAGTCATATTCGTCGCGAATGCTCTTGAGCATCTCTGCGACCACCTTCTCGCGATTGGGAATCTGCAACATTCCCACTTCGGCGCCCACAAGGTCGATGTGTGAGGGGATAATGTCAAGGCCGTCGATGTCGGTGGTGTAGATGGCTTCGTGAACGTCAATGTTGTCGATAAGGCAATTGTAGAACGAAGCTTCGATTTTTGCGGTGTCAACTCCCACGCCCGATGAGGCATTAGCCTGAGGGTCGGCGTCAATTAGCAAGACATTCTTTTCAAGTGCGGCCAGCGATGCGGCCAGGTTCATGCTGGTTGTGGTCTTGCCCACACCTCCTTTTTGGTTTGCTAAAGCGATGATTTTTGCCATTAGCTTCTGTGTCGTTAAGTTATGTGCGGGCAAAGATAGTGAATTATTCTTCATTCTTCTATATTTTAGGCGCAAAGAATGAACAAAGTGTTGATAACTCGGCCTTTTTGTTGATAACTTGACCTTTTTTTACTACATTTGCACCGATTTTACGAAACTATGGAACGCAAACTTATACTGATTACGAACGACGACGGGGTGGGAGCTCAGGGCATTCAGGAGCTGGCGCAGCTGATGTTGCAATTGGGCGATGTCATTATTGTTGCGCCCGACTCGCCCCGCTCCGGAGCAGCCTGCTATATCACCTGCACTCAGGCAATAACTCTCGGCCGCCGTGTGGATATGGAACAGGAGGGATTGCAGGTCTATGCCTGCTCGGGCAGTCCGGTCGACTGCGTGAAACTGGCCCTTGAACAAGTATGCCCCCGTGTGCCCGACCTCTTGGTGTCTGGCATCAACCACGGCGACAACGCCTCGTGCAGCATTCACTATAGCGGCACGATGGGAGCCGTCCTCGAAGGTTGCATGAAGGGCATCCCCTCGGTGGGCTACAGCCTGCGCACCCTCAAGCGCAAATGCGACTTTTCTCCCTATGCCGAACAGGTCCGCCTCATTGCCCAAACGGTGCTCTCTCAGGGCCTTCCTCAGGACGTTTGTCTCAACGTGAACTTCCCCGAGGTGGCCGAACTGGCCGGAATGCGTGTGTGCCGTATGGGCCGTGGCCGCTGGGTTCAGGAATGGATATCGGCCAACAATCCCCGCGGCATGAATGCCTTTTGGCTTACCGGCCGCTTCCTCAACCTCGAACCTCACAGCGAAGACACCGATTACTGGGCTCTCGACCATGGCTATGGCGCCATCACCCCGATACAAATCGACATGACAGCCTACAGCGTCATGGATTCGCTTAAATCCCTCGAATCATGAGGTATTACCTGATAGCCGGTGAGGCGAGTGGCGATCTGCATGCCGCCCATCTCATGCACGCCTTGCGCCAGCAGGACGCCGCTGCCGAGTTCCGCTTTATTGGCGGCAATCTGATGGCAGAGCAGGGCGGCGAACTTGTCCGCCACTATCAATCTTTGGCCTATATGGGCTTTGTGCCCGTTGTCACCCACCTGCCTACTATCTTGCGGGGCATGCGCGAATGCCGCAAGGATGTTGTGACGTGGAACCCCGATGTGCTCATTCTGGTCGATTATCCCGGCTTCAATCTCAGTATTGCACAGTACGTGAGGAAGCACGCTCCCGGGATAAAGATTTTCTACTACATATCGCCCAAGATATGGGCATGGAAGGAACGCCGCATACGACAGATACGCAGCGCAGTGGACCGTGTCTACTCCATCCTGCCTTTTGAGGTCGACTACTTCCGCAACCGCCACCAATACGACATCGACTATGTGGGCAATCCCACGGTCGACGAGATTCGTCAGTATCAGGAGGCCCATGAAGCAAAAACCGACGATTTCATCGAGGAAAACGGACTCGATAGTCGTCCTCTCATAGCCCTGCTTGCCGGGAGCCGGAAGCAAGAGATTCGCGACAACCTTCGCCGCATGATAGAGGCTGTTGCCCCCCTGACGGACAAGTACCAGGTAGTAGTGGCCGGCGCGCCTGGCATCACCAAGGAGTTCTATGCGGAATATACTGGCGAGACGCCGGTTCGGGTGTTGCACGGACAAACCTACGCCATTCTTCAGCACAGCACGGCCGCCCTTGTCACGAGCGGTACGGCCACGCTGGAGACGGCCATCTTCCGTGTGCCGCAGGTGGTGTGTTACTATTTGTCCATGTATTGGTTCTACCGCATCCTGCGTCGCCTGTTCATGAAGATACCCTTCATCTCGCTGGTCAACCTGATAGCCAGTCGCGAGGTGGTTACTGAATTGGTGGGCGACGATATGTCGGCCTCCAGGGCCCGCAGCGAGTTGGAGAGCATCCTGCCTGGTGGCGAGCGGCGCGAGACGATGTTGCGCGACTACGATGAGGTGGCCCGCCGACTGGGAGAACCGGGTGCGCCCCAGCGAGCCGCCCGGCTCATGATAGCCCGTTTGAAGTCAGTATAACGACAATATATATGAAGAAACTTTTGCTGCTGATTCTGTTCCTGCCCCTGGCAGTCTGCGGACAGAATCCGACCACGCTCGAGGGGTGGGCCCAACGCCTCAAGCTCTTTGGTCAGAAAATCCCGCAAGAAGAGGTGTTCGTTCATCTCGATAATACCTGTTACTACCTTGGCGACACGCTTTATTATAAAGCCTACATGCACCTGTCCGACGGGCGTCCGTCGGCACTGAGCCGCCTGCTCTACGTCGAGCTGCTGAACCACGACGGCTACCTCGTGGAGCGACAGAAGGTGGAAATGAAGCAAGGCCAGGGCGACGGGTCCTTTATCTTGCCCGACACCCTCTATGGCGGATACTACGAACTGCGAGCCTACACCCGGTGGCAGCTGAACTGGGGCCGCTACGAGCATCCCCACACCCAGGATGCCGAGGATTGGTTCTTCGACAAGGAATTGGCCCGCGACTATTATCGCGACTACGAGAAACTCTATAGCCGCGTTTTCCCCGTCTACGATAAGCCCAAGGAGGCAGGCGATTACGCTCAGGGCATGACCCTGCGCCCCCTGCAGCGACTCGTGAAGGGCTCGGACCAGGCGCCAAAGGCTGTAGTCACCTTCTTCCCCGAGGGGGGCCACCTTGTGGCAGGTGTGCCCAATCGGGTGGCCTTCGAGGCCAATCGTGAGGATGGCAAGCACCTGAAAGGGAAACTAAGCCTGCGCGGTGGTGCGGAAGCCGAGACCGTGAGCCGTGGGCGCGGGACGTTTGTGATAACCCCGAATTCCGGCGAGAAGCTCAAGGCAACGTTCGCGTGGGAAGGCGGGAGCCAGGAGTTCGAACTGCCGCAGGTCGACGAAGACGGAGTAGCCCTGCAGGCCACGGTCGGAACCGACGGCATCCACGTCGCCTTGTCGCCCCATGGCGCGGCAGCCAGCGAACAATTGGGACTGACGGTGTCGTGCCACGGCGTACAGCAGGACTTTCAGGAAGTTACGGACAACAATCTGCTGGTGCCCATTGAGAAGCTGAAGACAGGAGTTGTGCAGCTGACGGTGTTTAACGCCGAGGGGCGCATCTATGCCGACCGCCTGGTGTTCGTGCGTACGACCGACTTCCAGCCGCAGAACATTGCGTTCGAGGATGCCAAGGCTCAGTACGGTGCCTACGAGAAGGTGGAGATGGGCGTGTCGTGCCCGTCCAGCCCGTCGGCAAGTGTGAGCCTGGCCGTTCGCGATGCGGCGCACAGCGACTATACGTTCGACTCCGGTAATATCCTCACTGAAATGCTGCTGGCCAGCCAGATACGTGGCTTCGTGGAGCATCCCGAGTTCTTCTTCGAGTCCGACGACGAGCAACACCGTCAGGCGCTCGACTTGCTCCTGATGGTGCAGGGCTGGCGCCGCTATGACTGGGTGACGATGGCCACCCCGGGAGCATTCGCGCTCAGCGAGCCCTACGAGCAGACGCAGGTGCTCCGAGGCGAGGTGTGGCCCTATCAGGCCGAGGAACAGGACGACCTCCTGTCGAAGGCCTCGCACGTGAGCTCTTTCATCGAATCGGCGAACATGAACTCAACGCCGATGCAAGAGCGGCCAGAGGATGCAGAACTGACCACATTGGCAGAGAAAAATGTCGTCAGGCTCATCTCTGACCCAGCGGTGGCATTGCGTGGCATGACCTCGATGTGGGGTTATCGCCACGAAACAAACTCGCTCGCCCTTTATGGGCGCACAACCTCCCGGGAGGGCGGAAAACTGGGTGGCGAGGCGCGGTTGCATGCCGAGTTCGTGCAGCCGGGCGTGCAGAACGGCATCGTGTGGGGCGACATGGATACCTTTGGCAACGGCCAGTTCAAAATTGAGGCTCCCAAGTTCTACGAGGCGTGCTTCTTCTCGCTGGCCGCCAGCGACACCACCAAGTGGACGCCTGGGCGCGAGCACTCCTGGGTGGCCGTGAACGAGGATAGCAAGGGGCGGCTCAACTACCCCGAGTTCTATGTCCGGCTGAAGAATGTCTTCCCGCGGTTCGCCAAGCCCTATGCCTATTATCAGACGGCCTTTCCGCAGGCAAGGGTGGCGAAGAAGGGACCGCACTTCTCCACCGACGACATCTTCGTGATGGAGGAGGTTAACGTGAGGGCCAGCCGGACCGTGATGCGTGGGTTCGAAGATGCGAAACCTGCCTTCGTGCTGGATGCTTATGATGCCTTCAACCAGACCATCGACGCGGGCCTATGCCCCGGCTACTATACGGGAGCCCGCCGTTTTGTCGACGACATCGCCCGCACTTTCATTGGCGATATGGGGATGGCGAGGCCCTACATCATCGAGACGCGCATCAACACGAAACCGGCCGGGCCCGACGTGTTGCTGTTCAACGAGGCGGAGCTGCGCAGCTCTCAGCTCGAACGCGACCCGCAAAGCAAGCGCCTGATTAATGCCCTGGAGAATGTGTCCATCATCCCCACAGAGACGAAGGACCAGTACGACCACCTGCCGCACCTCGACAAGGTATACGTCTACACCGACTACGCACCACGATGGGAGGGCAGCAAACGATACTCGCAGAGCAACCAGCCCACGGTGATTGTCGACCTGCACCGCTACGAGGACTATAGCCAGCGCATGACCTGGCGCGACCGACGCATGAAACTGACGGGCTATGCCGTGTGTGAGGACTTCTACCGCCCCGACTATTCGAAGCAGAAACCCGCGGAGCCCACCGACTACCGCCGCACCCTCTACTGGAACCCCAACCTACAGCTCGATGCCGAAGGGCGGGCCCGCGTGACATTCTTCACCGGAAGCCGTCCGGCACAACTCACCCTGTCGGCCGAAGGCATGGCTCCCGACGGCACTCCGCTGACGGGAATCAGCTACCCCGAAGAACGCTGAAAAACAGCCCTTACAACGACGGGCCTTCGTCAATGCGTCGACGAGCCTCCGTCAATGCGTCGACGAGGCTCCGTCAATGCGTCGACGAGCCTCCGTCAATGCGTCGACGAGGCTCCGTCAATGCGTCGACGAGACCCCGTCAATGCGTCGACGATTTTCAGCCCATTCCGCGATGGGATAGAAACGACTCAAAAAGTAGCTCAAAAAGCGCTGCCGTGAGATTGCTGACACGGGGAAAACACGGAAATAATTTGTGTTTTCGCCCACTTATTCGTACCTTTGCGCGCAAAACAGATAATGTAATATAATAAAACTATGGCAAAGAAAGCTCTTTTGATGATACTCGACGGATGGGGTATCGGAAACAAAGGTAAGGGTGACGTCATCTATCAGACACCCACTCCCAATCTCGACAAAATCAACGCAAAGTATCCCCACAGCCAACTAATGACATGTGGCGAGAACGTGGGTCTGCCCGACGGACAGATGGGTAACTCCGAAGTGGGGCACCTCAACATCGGTGCCGGGCGCATCGTCTATCAGGACCTCGTGAAAATCAACCGCGCCTGCAAGGACGGTTCCATCCTGAAGAATCCCGAGATTGTCTCGGCCTATGAGTATGCGAAGGTGAACGGCAAGAGTGTCCACCTCATGGGACTGACCTCCAACGGTGGCGTCCACTCCTCGCTCGACCACCTGTTCACCCTCTGCGACATCTCGGAGAAATACGGCATCAAGAACACCTACGTCCACTGCTTCATGGACGGGCGCGATACCGACCCCCGCAGCGGAAAGGGATTCATCCAGCAGCTGACCGACCACATTCAGGGCACAAACACCGCCATCGCCAGCATCATCGGCCGTTTCTACGCCATGGACCGCGACAAGCGCTGGGATCGCATCAAGGTGGCCTACGACCTGCTCGTCGGGGGCGAAGGCAAACAGGCAACCGACATGGTGGAGGCCATGCAGGAATCGTATGACGAGGGCGTGACCGACGAATTCATCAAGCCCATCAACAACACCGCCGTCGACGGAACCATCAAGGAGGGCGACGTGGTCATCTTCTTCAACTACCGCAACGACCGCGCCAAGGAACTCACCATCGTGCTAACCCAGCAGGACATGGAAGAGCAGGGCATGAAGACCATCCCCGGCCTCCAGTACTACTGCATGACACCCTACGACGCATCGTTCAAGGGCGTCCACATCCTCTTCCCCAAGGAAAACGTCATGAACACGCTGGGCGAATATCTGTCGGCCAAGGGCCTGAAGCAGCTGCACACGGCCGAGACCGAGAAGTATGCCCACGTGACATTCTTCTTCAACGGCGGACGCGAAACTCCCTACGAGGGCGAAGACCGCATCCTGGTGGCCAGCCCCAAGGTGCAGACCTACGACCTGAAGCCCGAGATGTCGGCCTACGAGGTAAAGGACAAGCTCGTTGCTGCCATCCGTGAGAATAAGTACGATTTCATCGTGGTAAACTTCGCCAATGGCGACATGGTGGGCCACACGGGCGTCTGCGAGGCCATCGAAAAGGCTGTGGCCGCTGTCGACGATTGCGTGGGCCAGGTTGTAAGCGCTGCCAACGAGACTGGCTACGAGACCATCATCATTGCCGACCACGGTAATGCCGACAATGCCATCAACCCCGACGGCACACCCAACACGGCTCACTCCCTGAACCCCGTACCCTTCATCTACATCACGGAGAACACCAGCGCCAAGGTAGAGGACGGCGTGCTGGCCGACGTGGCTCCCAGCATCCTCCACATCATGGGTCTGCCCCAGCCTGCCGACATGACGGGTCGCTGCCTGATAAAATAAAGAGATAAGAATTAGGAAATTCTCCTGTCTATAAGTAAAGCCGTGAGCCTCACCGCTCACGGCTTTCTCTTTTCTCCACGTCACTCCTCCATGACGTCGTCGAGGCGGTCGGCCCAGAGGTATTTCCGTGTCTCCTGGGCCGCCACTTTGCTCAGGAGCAGGAGGGCAATCAGGTTGGGGATGGCCATGAGTGCGTTCATCGTGTCGGCAATGTTCCAGATGATGTCGAGATTGATGATGCTGCCGAAGAAGAGGGCCACGATGTAGAGGATGCGGTAGAAACGACTGCTGCGTTGGCTTTCGATGTAGTTGACGGCGCTTTCGCCATAGTAGCTCCAGCCCAGGATGGTGCTGAAGGCAAAGGTGAGGATGCCGAAGGTGAGCAGCGGGGCGCCGACATACGGAATCTTTGAAAAGGCAACCTTCGTGAGCGCTGCTCCGTCGGCGTAGCTGATGTCGGGGTAGGCCAGTATGCTACTCACCAGCACCAGGCCGGTGAGGGCGCAGATGACAACGGTGTCCCAGAAGGTGCCCGTGCTCGAGACCAGTGCCTGGCGCACCGGGTTGCGCGTCTGTGCGGCTGCCGCCACAATGGGGGCCGAGCCCATGCCGCTCTCGTTCGAGAACAGTCCGCGGGCAATGCCGTAGCGGGCAGCCATCATGACGGTGGCACCCACGAAACCTCCGCCGGCAGCCGCGGGTTCGAAGGCCGAACGGACGATGAGGCGAACGGCGGGCCACACGTAGGCCCCGTTCATAAGCAGGATGGCGATGCAGCCCGCGACGTATAACAGGGCCATGAAAGGTACCAGGACGGTGCACACCCTGGCGATGGACTTTACTCCACCCAAGATGACAAAGGCGGTCAGGATGCATATAAACAGTCCGACAAGGGACGTTGAGATGCCAAAGGTTTCATTGGCCAGCAAGGCTATGCTGTTGGCTTGCACCATGCAGCCGATACCAAACGAGGCCAGCGCCGTGAATATGGCGAAGAGCAGGGCCAGCCACTTCATGCCCAGGCCACGCTCCAGGGCGTACATCGGTCCGCCGTAGGTGCGTCCGTCTTCGCCGCGTACACGATACTTCACGGCAAGCAGCCCTTCGGCATACTTGGTGGCCATGCCGAACAGGCCCGTCAGCCAGCACCACAGGACGGCTCCCGGTCCGCCCAGGGCTACGGCCGTTGCCACGCCCACAATGTTGCCCGTGCCAATCGTGGCGGCAAGGGCGGTGGCCAAGGCGCCGAACTGGCTCACGTCGCCAGAGGCATCCTTGTCTTTTTTCACTGACAGGCGGATGCCCGTAAGTAACTTACGTTGAGGAACTCGCAAACGGATGGTGAGGAAAATGTGGGTGCCCAGCAGCAGAATCATCATGGGCCAGCCCCACAGCACCGAACTCAGAACCTGGAAGAAATAGTTAATGCTGTCCATATTCGACTAATTCAGTGCAAAAATACAATAATTCTTCGTAACTTTGTGCAGAAAACCAGGAAACATGGACGTAAAGATTGAACCTTCGTGGAAGAAACATCTTCAGGGTGAGTTCGATAAACCCTACTTTGAGCAGTTAGTGAAGTCGGTGCATGCCGAGTATGCTGCCGGAAAATGCTACCCCCCTGGACCGTTTATCTTTAATGCTTTCAACCACACGCCCTTCGATAAGGTGAAGGTGGTTATCCTTGGTCAGGACCCGTACCACGAGCCGGGGCAGGCCCACGGGCTGAGCTTCTCGGTGCAGGATGGTGTGCCCTTCCCCCCTTCGCTCCAAAACATCTTTAAGGAAATATCGGCTGACTTGGGCGTGTCTGTCCCTCCTTCGGGCGACCTGACACGATGGGCCGACCAGGGTGTGTTGCTCCTCAACGCCACGCTGACCGTGCGCGCCCACCAGGCCAACAGCCATGCATCGCTGGGCTGGCAGCAGTTCACCGACGCCGCCATACAGGCCTTGGCGAAGCATCGCGAGGGCATCGTTTACATGTTGTGGGGCGGTTTTGCGCGGGGTAAGGCTTGGATGATAGACAAGACGAAGAATCTTGTCCTTGAGAGCGTCCACCCCTCGCCCCTGAGCGCCAATCGCGGCGGATGGTTCGGACAGCACCAGTTCAGTCGCTGTAACGCCTATCTGCAGGAACACGGAAAGGAGCCGATAATATGGTAAAGCCCCCCTCCCCAGCCCTCCCTCGTGATGGGGAGGGGCTTCTTCCTCCCATCCTGCAGGTTGGCGATGTGCTGCTTTCGCCAGACATCATTACGGAGTACTTTGCCTGCGACATTGCGAAGTGTCAAGGGCGCTGCTGCGAGGAGGGCGACGCCGGGGCTCCCGTGACGATGGACGAGATAGCCTACATCGAGGAGCAACTCGACGACCTGTGGCCCCGCCTCTCGGCCTCGGCACAGAGCGAGATAGACCGCACGGGTGTGGCCTATGCCGACCCCGAAGGCGAGTTGGTGACCTGTATCGTCAATGGGCGCGACTGTGCCTTTCGTGGTCCCTGCGGCTGCCTGCTCCGCCAGCGGCCCATCAGCTGTCATCTCTATCCGATAAGGGAGAAGCAGCTGGGCACCATTCCGGCCACCGACAGCGAACCGGCCCATCCTCTCATCGGGCTGAACTATCACCGCTGGGCCATCTGCCGGGATGCTATTGAAAAAGGCAGGCGTGAAAACATACGCCTCTATCAGTTCCTCCGCGAGCCCCTTGTCCGCCGATTCGGCGACGCCTGGTATGCGGAACTGGAAAGCATGATAGACGAACTAAAGAGAAGCGGGATACTCAACTGAGCGTCCCGCTTCCCTTTTATATTCCTGCCACCTCAATAGCGGTGGCCCTAATCTCTAATCCCTATTCTCTAATCTCATCACGCATCGATGTTGGCGAAGGTGGCATTTTTCTCGATGAACTCGCGACGCGGACCAACGTCCTCGCCCATGAGCATGGAGAATACGTAGTCGGCTCCGGCAGCATCCTCGATGGTCACCTGCTTCAGCAGTCGCGTCTCGGGGTTCATGGTAGTCTCCCACAGCTGTTCGGGGTTCATCTCACCAAGACCTTTGTAGCGCTGGGTGAAGATGCCGTCCTCGCGTCCGTTGTTGTACTTCTGCATGAACTGCAGGCGGTCCTGCTCGGTATAGCAGTATTCCTCGACCTTGCCCAGGCGGCAGCGGTAGAGGGGTGGGGTGGCGATGAAGAGGTGGCCCTTCTGGATGAGCTCGGGCATGTAGCGATAGAAGAGGGTCATCAGCAGCGTGTCGATGTGCGAACCATCGACATCGGCATCGGTCATGATGATGACCTTGTAGTAGCGCAGTTTCTCGTAGTTGGCCTCCTTCGAGTCCTCGCCCAGTCCGAAGCGTACGCCCAGGGCCTGGATGATGTTGTTTACTTCCTCGTGTTCGAAGGCCTTGTGCCACATGACGCGCTCCACGTTGAAAATCTTACCGCGGATGGGCAGGATGGCCTGGAACTGGCGCGAGCGGCCCTGTTTTGCTGAACCGCCGGCGGAGTCTCCCTCGACGATGAACATTTCGCAGTTTGCGGGGTCCTTGTCGGAGCAGTCGGCCAGTTTGCCGGGCAGACCGCCGCCGCCCATGGGCGATTTGCGCTGCACGCTTTCGCGGGCCTTGCGGGCAGCCACACGTGCCGTGGCAGCCAGAATGACCTTGTCGACGATGAGCTTGGCCTCCTGGGGGTGTTCTTCCAGATAGTTGGCCAGGGCTTCACCTACGGCCTGCTGTACGTAGCCGGCTACTTCGGAGTTGCCCAGCTTCGTCTTGGTCTGGCCTTCGAACTGGGGTTCGGCCACCTTCACACTGATGACGGCGGTCAGTCCCTCGCGGAAATCCTCGCCGCTAATTTCTACGTGGTTCTTGGCCAGTTTCTCCAGTTCCTTCTGACACTGCTGCTCGGCATAGGTCTTCAGGGTGCGGGTCAGTGCCATGCGGAAGCCGGTAACGTGTGTACCGCCTTCGATGGTGTTGATGTTGTTGACGTATGAGTGCAGATTCTCGGAGTAGGCCGTGTTGTACATGATGGCCACCTCGATGGGGGTGTTCTGCTTTTCGGTGTTCAGGTAGATGACGTCGCCGGTGAGCGGTGTGCGGCTGGAGTCGATGTAACGCACAAAGTCGCGCAGTCCGCCCTCGCTGTAGAAGGTCTCCTTGCGCTCGCCTTCGATGCCCACCTTCTCGTTCTCGTCGAGACGGCGGTCGGTCAGCGTGATGGTGATGCCGGCGTTCAGGTAGGCCAGTTCGCGCATGCGGTTGGCCAGGATGTCGTATTTATAGGTTGTGGTGATGAAGATACTGCCGTCGGGCCAGAACTGCTGGCGTGTGCCGCGGATGTCGGTCTCGCCAATGATTTCCACGCCAGTGGTGGGTTTGCCCTGGGCGTATTCCTGCTGGTAGATTTTACCATCGCGATAGACTGTGGAGACCATGCGAGTGGAGAGCGCGTTGACGCAGCTCACACCCACACCGTGCAGACCGCCGCTGACCTTGTATGAGCCCTTGTCGAACTTACCGCCGGCATGCAGCACGGTCATAACCACCTCGAGGGCGCTCTTGTGCTCCTTCTCGTGCATGTCGACGGGGATGCCTCGACCGTTGTCCTGCACCGTGATGCTGTTGTCTTCGTTGATGGTTACTTCGATGTGTGTGCAATATCCGGCCAGGGCCTCGTCGATACTGTTGTCCACAGTTTCATAGACCAGGTGGTGGAGACCCTTCTCCGAAATGTCTCCGATGTACATGGCCGGGCGCTTTCGCACAGCCTCCAGTCCTTCCAGAACCTGAATATTCGCCGCCGAATACTGGGCCTGATCTTGCTCTTCTATGTTGTAGTTATCTTCCATAATCTATTATTTCTCTTTATACACGCGCAAAGATACAAAAAAATCGCGATTTATGGAAAAAATTCGTGCCTAATTTATGGTTGTTTAACGGATTAAATCGTGGCCTTGCCCGAGTCTTTTTTGGGGCGTGATACGAACCTTGGAACCGCTGCCTCGCGCACGTGTGCGCGCACGTTGCATGGACGGAGCCTCGTCGACGCATGGACGGAGCCTCGTCGATGCATGGATGGAGCCTCGTCGATGCATGGATGGAGCCTCGTC
>SAMEA3663184__coassemble_29_pt1 | contig 59420 bp, 42 predicted proteins | sample SAMEA3663184__metabat2_low_PE_010 | metagenome-assembled genome bin SAMEA3663184 (sample SAMEA3663184) | pig gut metagenome | biome: pig gut; feature: pig-associated habitat; material: faeces | place: Denmark | collected 2012 | reverse complement strand
CCCGCCCGCGCCGATGGTACTGCGTAAGTGGGAGAGTAGGTAGCCGCCGTTTTTCGTTGAGGAAGCCCCTCCGTCCTGAAAAGGTTGGAGGGGCTTCTTTCGTATATAATGCTTTTGTCTTCCCTCGTGCCGCTGATCATCTTACCTCGCTGTGCAGTGTATGTGCCGTAGGTGCAATGTAGTTTCTCTCGAATGGCAGGTACACTGCTGGGCTACATCGTTTTATATGCGCGCTGACGTCGCCATACCCTCGTTCGTCCATGCCCCCCCCTTTTTCCTCCCCTGTAATGCTTGTCTTTGGGACCTGAAAGAAATAATGTATATTTTCCTTACAATTTAATGGTTATATGGAATAAATATCTTACCTTTGTGGCATGAACGGCGACGTAAGAGAAACATATCACTCCGAAGAGTACGACTTGTATTACGCAACACTGGACGAAAGGATACGAGTAAAGTACGATTACATGGAAGCAATCATCAAGTCACAATACGTCGTCAGTCAGAAGTTTGTCAAGCACCTTGAGAACTCTGAATTCTACGAAGCGCGCGTGTCTGTGGGCAGCAACGAGTATCGCACGGTTCTCTTTGCCATTGACACCGCTTCGTTCATGGAAAGCAAACGTGTGCTCTTCCTCAACTCGTTCCTCAAGAAAAATAACAAACAGTATAGGAGTGAAGTGGAGAAGGCTCGCAAGATACTAACAAAATACATAGAGGAGGAGGGATACAATGATTAAATTAGACGAAAAAAAACTCAGTCGCCTCAAGTCGGGCACACAGCATTTGGACGAGAAGTATGGTGAGAAGGGAACGCCCGTGCGCGAAGAATTTGATGCACGCGCCAAGGCGTGGTATTATGCTGAATTATTGCGCAGCGAACGTAAGCGTCAAAAGATAACGCAGCAGCAGCTTGGCGAGCGCATCGGCAAGAAACGCGAGTATGTTTCCGCGCTCGAAAAGGGGCAAACCGACATGCAGCTCAGTACGTTCATGCTCATAGCAAATGCATTGGGGCTAAGATTTTCATTAGTAGTGGGATGACACTCTAACGAGTCCCATCTTTCCCATCACCGATAAGAAAGAGCCGCACTCGCCTTGCGGCTCTTTCATTTTGTATAATAGGTCACGACTTTCCTGCACGTTGTATTACGTATTTCGCTCTTAATGAGCAAATTTTTTTTTATTTGTTTGGTTATAAACTCGCCATTTCGTAAATTTGGGGCGACTTTGTGTGCAAACTATACCTCCGCAGGGGGCACGGGGAGCACAGGCAAGCGCCGGCGGGCACTGCACATCCCCCCTTTGGGTGGGGCAGAGTCGTATGCTTTTACGAAATATAACGGACGATAGTCGTTATGCTCCCTCTTGTGTGCTGAAACCTGAGAAATTTCAATTAAGGACAAGAAGATGCATAGAGTACTTCGCCTGCGCGATAGCGTGGGTCTGTGAGTATATCTATATCTTTTCCTTAAGGGTTTTCTCAGGACCTCAACACAGAAGATGTAGGACATACCGCGGTCTCTCGCTTTTTTTGTGCGCATACCCCCGAAGTACAACAGACTTAATTAACCTTTATATTAACTAACAATCAAAATGAAAAAACTACTTTTCGCGATGCTTTGCATCGTAAGTGCGCTCGGAATGAGGGCACAGACGACACTTACGGGTGTCGGTTCAATCACGAGTGGTGAGCAATACTACATCGTGAATGACGCTACAGGGCTTTTCCTGACATCAGGAAATGACTATGGAACACGTGCAACTCTTGACCAGTCTTCCTGTGGACCGGCAACTGTTACATTGGCTGATGGTAAATACACCATTAAATGGTCATTAGGAAACGGCCTGTTTGTTAATGCAGATGATGGTAGTTCACTCTATTGCGACATGAACAATCAGGGCAATAATTACTGGACTATCACCCCCAATGGCGACAATACGTTCTCTTTGCAACTTGCTTCTGACCAAGCACGTTACAATGCAGCTTCATATTTGACTGCTGCCAGTAGTGCTATCTTTGCAAACGTGCAATACAATGCTTCTAATGAAAACCTCCGTAAGTGGCGTTTCATTTCAGCCAGTGATTTGCGTTCTTCGATGTCTTCCAGCAACTCAAAGATGGATGTCTCTATATTTGTTCATGGTGCCCAATGTATGATTTCTGACAAAAGTTTGGGGAATTTTAAGAAAATGTATCCTTGGCAAACCACCGGTAATGACTGGAAGGGACAGAACAATGCTAACCTCACAGGATTCTCAAAACCGTGGCTTGAATGTTGGAATGGTTCCGCTTTGCCTAGCCGTTCAGCAAAAAACACTATTTCCAGTCTGCCTGCTGGTAGTTACACCCTTTCCGCCTACACAATTGGAGGTGACGGCGTGACATTTTATGCAAAGGTTGGTGATGGAGAAAAGATAACCGCAGCAACGGGTAACGGCAATCCCGTTCTCTCCACCATTAATTTTGACATAGAGTCGGGAAGTGCAGACGTGGAATTTGGAATTGAGTCTACTGCTGAGTCAACATCTGGTTGGATTGCAATTGACAATGTCAAACTGGAATACATCAGTTTCTCTGCTTTCCGTGAGGTATATGAAACTGCTTTGCAGAACGCAAAAGATGCTTCTAATGCTCTGAATGATTTCAGCGTATATGCTTCACAAAAGTCCCGCCTTGACGATGTGATATCTAGCAATACGCTTACGGGTGATGATTTGAATAGTCGTTCTGCATTGACAGCAGCCTCTACAACTCTGGAAAATGCTACAACAGCAGTTGCTGCTCAGGTTGCTGCTTGTAACCAATATGCTTCCATCGTTTCCACGATTGGCGAAAATACAAATGTAGTTCTCACGAGCTTTGTCAGCAATGCAGGCTTTGAACAGGGGAATCTGAATGGTTGGACATCGACGAATGCAGGCGGTATTGCCGACAACAACAATTTCTCACAAAAAGTAGGTACATACTTCGTTGAACGCTGGCAGCCTAGTGGTAACAGCCAAGTTAAACTAAGTGATGGCACTTTGACTCATAATGCCATTGTTCTGCCCGCAGGTATTTATCAGATTTCAGCGACAGGCCAGGTCCAAGAGCAAAAGAACGGAGTAACGGGCGGTGGATATTTCCTTTATGCCAATAGTGAAAAGGTTGAAATAGGCGCTCCTGCACGCTACAATACTTATGTCAAATTGAATGACAAGAGTGAACTCGTTATTAAGTTCGCTCTTGAGAGTTGCACCGGTAACTGGATTTCCTGTGATGATGTTCAACTGACTTACGTAGGCTCGGACTTCCCAGCTGTAACTCTCGTTGAGGGTAAAATGAGTACGGCAGCTGCTACCGCTCAAACAATTGCCAAGGAGGCATTCGATGCCGATAAGACAGGTACGAACTATAAGACACTTGTTGCTGCAATCGCTGCTGCACAGACATCTAAGGATGCTTATGCAAAGACTGCTACTGCCATTGCTGATGCTAAGACCTTGGGCGCCAACTTTAACTTCGCTACAGCCGCTGCAACAACGACTTTCAACGAGGCTGTCACTGCTGTAGAAACTGCTTATAATGATGGAACTCTCGAAGATGCAAGTGCTAAAAATTGTGCAAATCTGGGAACGGTGCTGGTTGGTTGGCACCCAGCTCGTTCGAGCGAGAACTATACCATTGCTGAAGCCTATATGAAAAGCGCTTGGACTGGCGGAGAACTTAACGACTGGTCAACGGAAGGTGATACCGATGGTTCTAACTTCCATGTTCCTTTCTTCCAAAACTGGATTGATGATGCCAATAGCCTTACAGAAGGCACTACCTTCGGTCAACTCACAGGCTTGGATAATGGTCTCTATCGGGTTTCTGCCCAGGTACGAGTTCGTATAAAGAATGGTCAAGAAGCCGGTACTGCTCCTTCTGGCATCACCTTAAAGGTGAACAATGGTAGTGAAGTTAACGTTTGTGCTGGTGGTCAGATTGGTGAATCGCAGTTCTATCTTGGAACTTTTGAGGCTGAGGGCCTCGTGAAGGATGGTACACTGAATGCTATCTTCACACGTGCCGATGGCAATAACGTAAGCTGGCTGAGCTTTAAGAACGTGCAGTACACCAAGGTTCGTGACCTGATACCTGCTGAGGAGGCTCCCGCTACAGTTGAAGACTATGCTGCTTTGAATACTGCCATAGCCAATGCTGAGGCCAAGACTCTTGGCTTCGATGAAGGTGACTACGCACCTTACAATAATATTACCGTCCTTGCTGCCTTGGCTGCTGCAAAGGCAATTAATCAGGAGGGTGACAATGCACATGATGATGTTGTAGCAGCCACAAACGCTATTGCCGATAGCGAATGGAATGCTAACGCAGAAGAGGTAAATGCCGTTTATGACGGTACCTTCGCTGCTGCCACAAACAATGGCGCTCCTAAGGGCTGGCGTATGACCAATAACACCCTTGGTGGTGACTACCATTCTCGTGCATTTGTCGGCGATGACCGCATGAGTGAATTCAATGGCACCAACTCTGGTTTCTTCCTCCGCTTCGACGGCACGAACAGTAGCCGTGGGTCTATGTACTATTATGGTGATACCAAGAACTACACTATGCCTCTGAAGGAAGGTGTTAAATATTTTGTGAAGGTTGACGTCGCTGGTTGGGGTAGCACAGGCAAGCCCATCCGTATGAACGTTAATGGCCCCACAGGCTTTAGCAGTGTAAACCAGCAGCTCACGACTTCTGTACGTGCCGACAATGCCGACAATACTCCTCAGCAGTTCTTTATCGTGTTCACGGCAAATGTTGCTGGCAACTATGTCATCAACTTCCAGACACCTGGAGCTGACACAAATACTCACAACGTAGTTATCTCTAACGTTGAGTTGTTCCGCGCAAGCGAGGCCACGATGAAGACCTTCAAAGCCGGAACGTATGGAACGTTCATTGCTCCCTTCGATGTGACTATCCCCAGTGGCGTTACCGCCTCTAAGGTTACTGGCCACACTGGCAATACGCTTGAGCTGACCGACCTCCCTGGCACCATCCCCGCCAACACTCCCGTTGTGGTTTACAGCGATGCTGTTATCAACGAGACCTTCTATGGCAAGGATAATTCAGCCGGCGAGACCAGTAAAGAAGTGGGCCTGCTGGTAGGTGTCTACACTGCATCACCTGTGGCCGAGGGTAACTATGTATTGCAGACTCAGGGCGGCGTTCAGGGCTTCTATAAAGTAGGTACTGGCGGTCTGACGGCCGTTCCCAACCGTGCTTACCTGAAGGCTGGCTCACTTGACGACGCCGTGAAGGCATACTTCTTCGACCAGACCGACGCCGTGCGCGGCCTGCAGGCCGAGGAGGCTGCCCAGGGCACCATCTACAACCTGAGCGGTCAGCGCGTGCAGAAGGCCCAGAAGGGTATCTACATCGTGAACGGAAAGAAGACCGTCATCAAGTAAGATTGAGTAACCTCAATAAGTGTATAATATTAAAATAATATGTTTACGACAATGAAAAAGACGTATATCATTCCCTCCACAATCGTCATGGGCATCCAGGCAACCCAGATGCTCGCCCTGTCTGCCCAGCCCGATGAAAAACCAGCTGTGGACAGTGACGACAATGGAGTAACCATGGGCGCCCACGAGTACCAGGATTGGGACATCTGGGGTGACGCAGAATAAGAGAGAAACACCGAGGGTGTGCCCGGGAACTGTCGCGACGACACGCCACCCGGGTGGTAGCCCAAAGTTTATAGTAAGTTTAGTTTAGTTTAGTAGGTGCCCTCCCGGCCTTCGTGGCCGTGGGGGCGCCTCGTTTCTGTCCCCCCGCGTGCAACAAATACCGCCGCATTCTTTGTCGTTTTGCGGAATTTGCTTATCTTTGCTCGCGCAAAGTAAAGAGATAAACGTTCGCTTAACAAGAAAACATAGTACTAAGCTATACCATGACAATGCCCCGTGAAACCCTTCGCGAGGACGTATGTTTTTGAACTAAACCGACTTACACTTCTAACTTATAATAAAATTAACATGAAAAAACTAACATTTTTGAAATCGCTCCTCATGGCACTTTGCCTGCTTGAGGGGGGGTACTTCTGCGTTGGCTACTCCAACCGTTATTAAGTCTTGGGACTTTGATGCTGCTACAGATGCAGTGGCTGTTCAAACTGTGCTAGCGTATTCTGGTACAACTACATTTAATAAGACCGTTTGTGACAATTTAACTGGCGATTTTGAGGGGATAAGTTTACAAGGTGCGGGAAGCTGGCATATCCATCACAATAATAGTAAAGGAAGTTTAGCCGGTAAGGGCCTTTATAATAATAATGGTGGTGGACGACTTTTTGCTCTTCTTGGCTTGAAAGCCGGCGATATAGTTGAAATTACTGCAGGTGGCGGGCTTCCAAGTTCAGCTACAAATGGCACTTATGATTCAGAAAATAGTACTACAGGTACGCATTGTATATATACCGTAACCGCAGACGGTAACTTTGCCGTAAGTGTAGCCCGCAACAATTATATTCATACGGTATCTATTACTCGTGACGTGGCAGATCTTGAAGTTCCAACTTTTGCTATAACAGGTGCTAATGGTACGCAGCGTGAGGTAACTTTGGACTGTATTACAAGTGAAGCTGTTATTAAATATAATACAACAGATGATATAGATGCTAGTGGATGGACAACATACAGTACCCCATTCCTTACCTCGGAAAGTACTCTTTATGCTTATTCTGAAAAATCAGGCAATAAATCAAGCGTAGTTACAATAACAACTGGTGCTGGGACTTCAATAACATTAAATGAACCGGTCGTTTCTGCAAATTTTGTGGAAAATGGTATGGTGTATAATCCTATATATACATTCAGTTCTAATCAGGCTGGGGTTGTTATTGGTAATCCTGCATTGTCATATACTTACACGTTTAATGGAGGAGCTTCTACTGATGGGACTTCTTATGCTCCTACATCGAACGGTAGCCTCACGGTGACGGTTAGTGCTGAAGGCTATACATCTAGTTCTACAACACTTTCTGTATTTGGTGGAGATTTTACAAGGACGTACGCATTCGATGCGATAAATGATGTTACTGTTGATACAGAGGGCGGTACATGGACTAATGCTAGCAATGTTAATGGTGCTCAGTGGACATTTACAGGCTTAGAAAATAGTTCATATGAGCTCCGTATTGACATGTCTCTCAGTGGTTTTATGTATGCAAGAGCAACTACGGCAAAAACAAAGCAGGGCTTTTATACTCGCGTAAGCAACGGCTCAATTAACTTCACCTTGAAAGATGGAGAGGCTATTGTATTCTCAACTCTCAATGGCAAAGTTGTGGCCAATAGTTCTGTAACGTCGCAAGCTTTTGGACAGTACACAAACGTTCGTTCTATTGAAGTTTATACTCCTATCTCCGAGGTTGATCTCGCAATTGCAGAATGCAAGGCTTATGAAACTTCTGCAGCCTTCGCTACAGCTATTGATGCTGAATCCTTCTCTTCAGTGGCTGAGGTCTATGCATTCCACACTGCTTGGCAGATAGCACAGGCAGAAGGTACCACAGACTACACAAAAGTTCTCTTTAATGCTGGTTTCGAACTGGGTACTACCAGTGGCTGGACTATTTATGGTGATGCTAGCAGTGCTCCTGCAGATGCAGATAAGTATGGTGTAGTAGAAGATAATGGTGCAGGCGGTTATCAATATTATACTGGATGGAATGGTCGTAACATCAGCCAGACTATCACGGGCCTTCCCGCAGGTGTATATCGCTTGACGGCAAGAGTATATTCATGGGCTGGTGGCGCTCCTGTAAAACTTTTTGCAAATGGAACGGTATCAGCAGCAGAGAATGGAGAGGATCACGAACCCAGTCTGGAATTTGTCGTAACAGGCAGCGAGCCCACTATTAAGATAGGTATTGGCGGTGATGGACAAGGAAGTGGTGATAACACATGGGGTACTTGGGGCTACCGCGTTAATTACTTTACACTTACGAAGGTTACGGCTTCTGCAACCCTTGGCGCAAATGGCTACACCACATTCGCCAGCCCCTACGCTCTTGACCTGAGAACTACGGCAAGTGTGAAGGCTTACAAGGCTGCTGTCGAGGGCACAACGGTTCGCTTCACGGAACTCGACCAGACCGTACCTGCCAACACTGGCGTACTGCTGGAGGGTACTGTCGGCGAAACCATCAGCATCCCCGTTGTTGCCAGTGGTGATGACGTTAGCGAGAATGCCTTTGAGGTGAACACCGCCGGCACTACGTTTACTGCCGAAAGCGGTTACACCTATTATGGCCTGAAGAAGGACAGCAATCCCCTGAGCTTCTGGAAATTCGATCCCAACACTGTTGCCATCCCTGCCAACAAGGCTTACCTGAAGGTGGCAAACGTAGGTGGCGTTCACGCGCTGAACGTTTTGTTCGACGACACTACCGACGGCATCCAGTCTGTCGACAAGGCACAACATACAGATGGCAATTACTATGACCTGAGCGGTCGCCGCGTAATGAACCCCACGAAGGGCATCTACGTGAAGGCCGGGAAAAAGGTTGTCGTTAAATAATTGGTAATAAAGATTTGTTTAAACAAAGGTAAATAGAACATACAATGAAAAAGGCATATATAACACCTTCTACCGTAACAACTCAGGTGGCCTACAGCAGCATCCTGTGCCTCTCTGGTAAACTTGATGGAAGTCAAAATCTTACCGATTCAGATCAGTTCGGCACCCGCGAGAACAACGCCTGGGACATCTGGGGTGAAGTGGAAGAAGACGTAGAAGAATAAGAAAAAGAGACGCCGAGGGTGTGGCCGCGAGCTGTCGCGGCGACATCCCCAAGTTAATAATAAGTTATAGTATAGTTTAGCAGGTGCCCTCCCGGCCTTCGTGGCCGTGGGGGCGCCTCGTTTCTGTCCCCCCGCGTGCAACAAATATCGCCGCAATCTTTGTCGTTTTGCGGAATTTGCTTATCTTTGCGGAGGAGACGTGGCAAAAGAAAAACGTATGACCAACAAGAACAAAATGGTGCTAAGCCAAATAAAAGCATTGGCTCGTGAAACTGCTCCCGAGGGCGCATCGGTAATCCTGTATGGCTCGAGAGCCAGGGGAGAGGCCCGCAAGGGCTCTGACTGGGACATACTGATTGTGTTGCCCAAAAGCCGGCTGGAACAAAGAGACTACGACGAGGTTAGCTTCCCGTTTGTGGAACTCGGGTGGAGAATGAACGAGCGGATAAACCCCATCATGTATACATCTGAGGACTGGAAGGCGAATAGTATCACTCCGTTTTACGATAACGTGAAGCGTGATGGCATCTTCTTGGTCTGACTTTGCCCGCATGGTGCAACTTAGGCAAAAGGCAGACTATAACAGCGTGGCCGAAGTGAGCGAGGATGAAGTGGTGGAGATGGCTCCTTTGTCTCATGCCTTTGTTGAAGCAATAGAAAAACTACTTTAGTACATCACATATTATTAGTAGGTGCCCTCCCGGCCTTCGTGGCCAGGGGGGCGCCTCGTTTCTGCCCCCCCGCGTGTGGTGAAAATATGGCGTAAATGTTGCATGTGCGGTTTAAAAGCATTATCTTTACGCCCGAGTTTTGAACATTTGGTATTGAAGATTTGAACATTTGGTGCTAAAGTTTTGAACATTTGGTATTGAAGTTTTGAACATTTTGTAATAATGGAAGCCTCTGTGAACGTATTTAAAAGACACCATTTTGACGTGCTGCTGCACCGCCTTGGAGAGCCGCGGCGATTCCTGCAGGGGCTGGCTTGTTCCTAATATGCATGTGACGACGCACGTAAGTACAATTCCGTGCCTAAGTTCCAGGTTTATAACAACGCCCTGCTAACGGCCTACCACGGGAAGAGCTACGAGACGATACGCACGAACCCAGAGCTGTGGGGGCGTTGGGTGGAATCGGCCGTCGGGGCGCAAATAAGGAAGTGTGTGAAAAGCGGGCATAAAGTTGCATATATGCTTACAATTTCGTAAATTTGCGGCTCAAATTCTTATATATTGAAGTTTAGATTAAGGTATGAGTGAAAGATTGTTTATATTCGACACCACGCTGCGCGACGGCGAGCAGGTGCCCGGCTGTCAGCTGAACACCGTAGAGAAAATACAGGTGGCGCGGCAGCTGGAGCTGCTGGGTGTCGACGTTATCGAGGCTGGATTCCCCGTGAGCAGTCCGGGCGACTTCAACTCGGTGGTGGAGATTTCGAAGGCCGTGACGTGGCCCACGATATGTGCGCTGACACGAGCCGTGGAGAAAGACATCGACGTGGCTGCCGAGGCCCTGCAGTATGCCAAGCACAAGCGCATACACACCGGCATCGGCACCAGCGAGAGCCACATCCGATATAAGTTCAACTCAACGCCCGAGGAAATCATCGAGCGGGCGGTGAGGGCCGTGAAGTATGCCAAGCGGTATGTCGAGGACGTGGAGTTCTACGCCGAGGATGCCGGGCGCACGGACAACGAGTATCTGGCTCGCGTGGTGGAGGCCGTGGTGAAGGCCGGTGCCACGGTGGTGAACATCCCCGACACCACTGGATTCCGCGTACCGCAGGAGTATGGGGAGAAGATTCGCTACCTGATGGAGCACGTCGACGGACTGTCGGCAGGTCGCGCCATCCTGTCGACCCACTGCCACAACGACCTGGGCATGGCCACTGCCAACACGGTGGCTGGAGTGCTCAACGGCGCGCGCCAGGTTGAGGTGACCATCAACGGCATTGGCGAGCGGGCCGGCAACACCAGCCTCGAGGAGGTGGTGATGACCTTCAAGACTCATCCCTACCTGGGCATAGATACTAATATTAATACTACAAAGATATTCCCCATCAGCCGCATGGTGTCGAGTCTGATGAACATGCCCGTGCAGCCCAACAAGGCCATCGTGGGCCGCAATGCCTTTGCCCACTCCAGCGGCATTCATCAGGATGGCGTGTTGAAAGACGCCTCGACCTACGAGATTATGAATCCCAAGGATGTGGGTATCGACGACAATGCCATCGTGCTGACGGCCCGCAGCGGGCGCGCGGCGCTGAAACACCGCCTCCACGTGAATGGGGTGGACGTCGACGGCGAGAAGCTCGACGCCATCTACGAGGCCTTCCTGCGCCTGGCCGACAAGAAGAAGGAGGTGAGCGACGACGACGTGCTGGTGCTGGCAGGTGCCGACCGCACGGCTTCGCACGCCATAAAGCTCGAATACCTGCAGGTGACCACCGGCATGGGTGTGCGCTCGGTGGCAGCCATAGGCCTGAACATCTCGGGCGAGCAGTTCGAGGCATCGGCTTCGGGCAACGGTCCCGTGGATGCTGCCATCAACGCCCTGAAGGTTATCATCCGCCGCAAGATGACGCTGAAGGAATTCACCATACAGGCCATATCCAAGGGTTCGGACGACGTGGGAAAGGTGCACATGCAGGTGGAGCACGACGGCCACGTCTACTACGGCTTCGGCGCCAACACCGACATTGTCACCGCCTCCGTTGAGGCTTATATTGATTGCATAAATAAGTTTAAATAAATGAAGTCTTTATTTGATAAGATTTGGGACAAGCACGTAATACGTGAGGTGGAGGACGGCCCCACACAGTTATACATCGACAGGCTGTATGCCCACGAGGTAACCTCGCCCCAGGCGTTCGACACGCTGAGGGACAAGGGGCTGAAGGTGTTCCGCCCCCAGCAGGTGGTGGCCATGCCCGACCACAACACCCCCAGCGACCAGCAGGAAGCCATTCACGACGAGATTGGCCGTAAGCAGGTGGAAACGCTGAAGCGCAATTGCGAAGAGTTTGGCATCCGCCACTTTGCGATGGGCACCAAGGATAACGGCATTATCCACGTCGTGGGGCCCGAGAAGGGACTGTCGCTGCCCGGCATGACCATCGTGTGTGGCGACTCACACACCTCGACCCACGGTGCCGTGGGAGCTATTGCCATGGGCATAGGCACCAGCGAGGTGGCCCAGGTGCTGGCCTCGCAGTGCATCCTGCAGTCGAAGCCCAAAACCATGCGCATCAACATCGAGGGCACACTGCCCGAGGGCACGACGGCCAAGGACGTCGCGCTGTACATCATGGCGCAGATGACCACCAGCGGCGCCACGGGCTATGCCGTGGAGTATGCCGGTTCTGTCGTGCGCAACATGAGCATGGAGGGACGACTGACGCTGTCGAACCTGAGCATTGAGATGGGTTCGAGAGCCGGACTGATTGCCCCGGACGAAACGACCTTCGAATATCTGAAGGGACGTGAGTATGCGCCAAAGGGTGCCGACTGGGACCGTGCCGTGGAGGAGTGGAAGAAACTGAAGAGCGACGATGACGCCGTGTTCGACAAGGAGGTGACCTATCGCGCCGAAGACATTGCCCCGCGCATTACCTACGGAACGAACCCCGGTGCGGGCATTGCCGTGGACGAGTGCATACCCACCCTCGACGGACTGGACGAAGCCGCACGCACACAGTTGCTGAACCAGCTCGAATATATGCAGTTCAAGCCCGGCCAGAAGCTGGAGGGCACTCCCGTGGACTATGTGTTCCTGGGCGCCTGCACCAACGGACGCATCGAGGACTTCCGTGCCTTCGCCTCTGTGGTGAAAGGTCGGAAGAAGGCCCCCAACGTGCTGGCATGGCTGGTGCCAGGCTCGTGGCTGGTGCGCCAGCAGATTATCGACGAGGGTATCGACAAGGTGCTGGAGGAGGCCGGCTTTGAGTTGCGACTGCCGTCGTGCTCGGCCTGTCTGGCCATGAACCCCGACAAGGTGCCTGCCGGCAAGTTGGCCATCTCGACTTCGAACCGCAACTTCGTAGGCCGCCAGGGACCTGGCGCACGCACCATTCTGGCAAGTCCACTCACGGTGGCGGCTTCGGCCATTACGGGCGTCGTGACGGATATTAGGAAAATGAGAGGTTGAGAGAATGAGAAAATGAGAAAATGAGAGAATGAGAAAATGAGACAGCGATGAAACAGAAATTCGATATCATTCAGTCTACGTGCATCCCTATTGCCATAGACAATAATAATACGGATAACATCATTCCGGCGCGATACCTGGCCTTCACGACCCGCGACCCGAAGTTCTACGGCGATGCCTTCATGCACGACCTGCGTTACGATGCCAATAATCAGCCCGTTGCTGACTTCGTAATGAACAAACCCGAATTTTCGGAGGCCCCCCGCAAGGGTGTGCATGAAATTATTGTCGGCGGACAGAACTGGGGCAGCGGAAGCAGCCGCGAACATGCGGCCTGGGCCATTGCCGGATATGGCGTGCGTGTGGTAATCTCGTCGAGTTTTGCTGATATTCACCGCAATAACCTGTTGAACAACTTCGTGCTGCCTGTGGTGGTGAGCCGGGAGATGCAACAGGAACTGTTCGACACGATAGCCCGCAACCCCCAGAGCGAGGTGCGCGTGGACGTACCCAACCAGACTGTTACCAATCTGGCCACGGGCCGCAGCGAGCACTTTGAGCTGAACGGCTACAAGAAGTATTGCCTGATGAATGCCCTCGACGATATAGACTTCCTGCTCGAAAACGAAGATAAAATTACGGAATGGGAGAAACAAAGGTGAGACACGTGGAAATCATGGACACGACACTGCGCGATGGTGAACAAACCAGCGGTGTCAGTTTCATGCCCCATGAAAAGCTGATGATAGCCCGCGCGCTGTTGCAAGACCTTAATGTCGATCGCATTGAGGTGGCCTCGGCGCGTGTGTCCGACGGAGAGAAGGAAGCCGTGAGCGGCATTTGCGAATGGGCCGCCCAACACGGGAAACTGGATAAAGTGGAGGTCCTTGGATTCGTTGATGGACACGCCTCGGTGGACTGGATTCTGGAAACGGGATGCCGCCAGCTGAACTTGCTTTGTAAGGGTTCGCAGCGACACTGTGAGGAACAATTGAAGAAGACATTGGAGGAGCATGTGGCCGACATCTGCGAGGTGGTGGAATATGCCAACCAATGCGGGGTGGGGGTGAACCTCTACCTGGAGGATTGGAGCAACGGCATGAAATCATCGCCCGACTATGTCTTTGGTTTGGTCGACAGGTTGAAAGACGCCAAGGTGCAACGCTTCATGCTGCCCGACACGCTGGGCATCCTGAATCCGCTTGACCTGATTAGCTATATGCGCCGGATGAGAAAGCGCTATCCCAGCCTGCACTTCGACTTCCACGCCCATAACGACTATGACCTGGCCATCTCGAACGTGTTGTCTGCCGTGCTGGCAGGCTGCCAGGGCATACACACCAGTGTGAATGGCCTGGGCGAACGTGCGGGCAATGCTCCGCTGGCCAGTGTGCAGGCCATCCTGAGAGACCAGCTCAACGCCACGACCAATATCGACGAAAGCAGGCTGAACGAGGTGAGCCGCCTGGTGGAAAGCTATTCCGGCGTACCCATCCCCCTGAATCAACCGATTACGGGAGGTAATGTGTTTACACAGGTTGCCGGCGTGCATGCCGACGGCGATAATAAAGCCCGTCTGTACCAGAACGACCTGATGCCGGAGCGATTCGGCCGTAAGCGCGAATATGCCCTTGGCAAGAATTCGGGAAAAGCCAACATCCTGAGGAATCTGGAGGAGCTGGGCTTGGCCCTGACGCCCGAGCAGACCAAGAAGGTTACGCAGCGCATCATTGAACTGGGAGACAAGAAGGAACTGGTGACCCAGGAGGACCTGCCCTTTATCGTCAACGACGTGCTGAAGCATGCCACGATTGACGAACGCGTGCGCTTGGACAGCTATATGGTGAATACCTCCTTCGGACTGCGCCCCGTGGCAAGTGTGAAGCTGAACGTGAACGGCGTGTTGTATGAGGAAACGGCAACGGGCGACGGACAGTACGATGCCTTTGTGCGCTGCATTCGCCATATCTACCGCGATAAGCTGGGCCGGCAGTTCCCCTGGCTGGCCAACTACACGGTTACGATTCCGCCCGGCGGGCGCACCGATGCCCTCGTGCAAACCATCATCGAGTGGCAGTTTGAGGGCAAGACCTACCGCACGCATGCCCTTGATGCCGACCAGACGGAGGCTGCCATTAAGGCTACCATTAAACTATTGAACATAATTGAAGACATATACAAATGAAACTGAAAATTGCAGTGTTGGCCGGTGATGGAATCGGTCCCGAAATTATGGAACAGGGCGTGGCTGTGACGACGGCCATCGCTGAAAAGTTTGGACACGAGGTGACGTACAAGGAGGCCCTGTGTGGCGCCCATGCCATCGACGAGGTGGGCGACCCCTTCCCCGAGGAAACCTTCAAGACTTGTATGGAAGCCGACGCCGTGCTCTTTGCCAGCGTGGGCGACCCGAAGTTCGACAATAACCCGACGGCCAAGGTGCGTCCCGAGCAGGGCTTGCTGGCCATGCGCAAAAAGCTCGGACTGTTTGCCAACATCCGTCCGGTCACCACTTTCGACTGTCTCGTACACAAGTCGCCCCTGAAGGATGAACTGGTGCGCGGTGCCGATTTTATCTGTATTCGTGAGCTCACGGGCGGCATGTATTTCGGCGAGAAGAAAGAAGGCAGTGACGAAGCCTATGACACGAATTTCTATTCTCGTCCCGAGGTGGAGCGCATCCTGCGTGTAGCATATAATTATGCACGCCAGCGCAGGCATCACCTGACGGTGGTGGACAAGGCCAACGTTTTGGCATCGAGTCGCCTGTGGCGCAAGGTGGCCCAGGAAATGATGGACGAGTATCCCGATGTTACAACCGACTTCATGTATGTCGATAACGCTGCAATGCGCATGATACAGGAACCCCGCTTCTTTGACGTGATGGTTACGGAGAATACCTTTGGTGATATCCTGACCGACGAGGGTTCGTGCATCACGGGCTCCATGGGACTGCTGCCCAGCGCCTCTACTGGCGAGCACACGCCCGTATTCGAGCCTATCCACGGCAGCTGGCCTCAGGGCAAGGGCCTGAACATAGCCAACCCTCTGGCGCAGATTCTGTCTGTGGCAATGCTGTATGAATACTTTAATCTGAAGGAGGAGGGCGCCCTAATCCGTGAGGCCGTGAATGCATCGCTGGACCAGAATGTGCGCACACCCGAAATTCAGGTTGAAGGCGGAGCCAAATATGGCACCCGCGAGGTGGGACAATGGATTGTGAACTATATTAAAGAGAAATAAGGACCTCTCCTCCCTGTCGGGAGGTGATTAGACTGAATGAGATACATCCGGCTGACGATATTGATGATGGTCTTTGCCCTCCCTGCAGCGGGAGAAGTAACGGACTCAATCTATACGGCGCTCGTGAAGCAGGGCTTTGAAGCTTTGGCGAGCGACAGCCTGGTGGTGGCCGAGAGCCATTTTCGCGAGGCGATGAGGCATTCCCCTTCGCATAAATCCAATTACCTGCTCTTTCGTTACGTAGGGCAGATTCAGGAGCGACAGGGATGGGAGAAGGAAGCCCTCGAAAGCTATACTGCGGGCCTGAGCCAAAATCCGAAGTATGTCGATTTGATGCTGGACCGTGCGGCGTTATACTACCGTATGGGGAATGAAGGAAGGGCGCTGAATGATTATAGCGACGTCATAGACCTTCAACCAGAGAATATTGAGGCACTGCTGATGAGAGCCCACATCTATTCGGGCATGCGTGACTATAAACGCGCACGGGCCGACTACGATGCAATCCTGAAAATTGACGCGCTGAATGAGAAAGCATACGTGGGCCTTATCTTGTTGAACGACCGGGACGGGCGTCCCCGAGAGGCCATGGAGCAAATCAACGGGCTGATTATGGTTTATCCCCAGCATGCCCTGCTCTATGCCATAAGGGGCGGAATGGAACAGAAACGCAAGCAGTATGAACGGGCTTTGGCCGACCTGAACCGCGCCGTAGAGCTGGAGCCGACAAATGCCGACTTCTATGTCAGTAGGGCAACGCTTTTCCTCGATATGAGAAAGCGAAAGCTGGCCCGAAACGATACACAGATGGCTATAAAGTATGGGGCTGACCCAAAGGAGATGGCATCGCTTTTGAAGTGATGCCATTTTTATTTGCTTGTGTCGAAAAATATTTTTACATTTGTACGGTCATAATCATACAACCATGCCGAAGTACAATACCATAGAAAAAAAGGAGAAAGACGCACCGTACCGATTGCTGCTACGCCCGGAACTCGTCGACGAACTCTATGAGAAAATACAACAGAAGTTGGTGCTGGAGAAGAAGTACCTCGACCCAGAGTACTCGGCAAAGCAACTTGCCCTGGACCTGAGTACCAATACGCGTTATATAAGTGCGGTAATCAATCTGCGCTTCCAGCAGAACTACTCGTCGTTGGTTAACGAGTTGCGAATCCGCGACGCCCTTTATTTGCTTATCGACCATCGTTATGCAGAGCAGACCGTGGAGGAAATATCAGCCATGGTGGGATTCGCCAGCCGGCAGTCGTTCTATGCGGCGTTTTACCGTGTCAAGGGAATGACCCCAAAGGAGTATCGGCAGCACAACATGAAGATGAAACCCAAAAAGGTGAAGGAGTGAAAGATTTTCCGTATTGTGATATCAGATTCGCCGACATCCAGCTGCTTCGTTATCGGGTGCCGGGATTTGAAGCCTTGCCACTTCGGCAAAAGACTTTGGTGTATTACCTGAGCGAAGCCGCATTGGCTGGTCGTGACATACTTTGGGACCAGAATTGCCGATACAACCTTCGTATCCGTCGGATGCTGGAGGCGGTGTATAAGCATATGAAGGCCCAGGGGACGGAATCGGAAGAGTTGGAGGCGTTTGAAACGTACTTGAAGCGTGTGTGGTTCTCCAATGGCATTCATCATCACTACTCGATGGACAAGTTCCAGCCTGGTTTCAGCCGGAGATTCTTGGAAGAGAAGCTTCGTGAGATGGGTTATCCTGTCGAAGAAGACCTGATGGAGGTCGTCTTCAACCCTGAAGTACTGGCAAAACGCGTCAATCAGTGCGACGGCCAAGACTTGCTGAAGACCTCGGCCATGAACTACTATGCGCCAGACGTTACTCAGGCTGAGGCCGAGGGATATTACGCAGGAATAAAAAAGGCAGACGAAGCTCATCCCGTCATGTACGGCCTGAATAGCAGGTTGGAACACGACGAGAATAATCAACTCGTAGAACGCGTGTGGAAGTCGGGCGGTATGTATGGGAAAACCATCGACCGCATAATCCATTACCTCGAGATGGCGCAAGGCTTTGCTGAAAGCGAAGAGCAACGACAGGTGATAGGAACGCTGATAGAGTTTTATCGGACGGGGGATTTGGAAACCTTCGACCGTTATACCATCCAGTGGGTGTATGATACGGCGTGTTGCATAGATTTTACCAACGGCTTCACGGAGGTCTATGGAGACCCCCTCGGACTAAAAGGCTCGTGGGAAGGCTATGTGAACCTGAAAGATGATGTGGCCACCCGCCGTACCAAACAACTTAGCGAGAATGCCCAATGGTTTGAAGACCATTCGCCAGTCGATGTCCGCTTTAAGAAAACAGAATGTCGTGGGATAAGTGCAAAGGTGGTTGAGGCTGCTATCTTAGGCGGTGACCTGTACCCGAGTTCAGCCATCGGCATCAATCTGCCCAACAGTAACTGGGTGCGCCAAGAGCATGGCAGCAAAAGCGTAACGTTGAGTAACCTGACTCATGCATATGCCGAAGCCGCCAAGGGAAGCGGCTTTCGTGAGGAATTCGTAATAGATGAGGCCACACGCCACTTGTTAGATACATATGATGAGGCGCTCGACGACTTGCATACCGACCTGCACGAATGTCTGGGACACGGTAGTGGGAAACTGTTGCCAGGCGTGGACCCCGATGCCTTGGGCGTGTACGGCAGTACGATAGAAGAAGCCCGTGCAGACCTGTTTGCTCTCTACTATATTGCGGATGCAAAGATGTTGGAGCTTGGACTCGTGCCCGATGCAGAAGCTTACAAAAGTCAATATTACAGTTACATGATGAATGGTTTGCTGACCCAGCTGGTGCGCATCGAATCAGGGAAGCAAATCGAAGAGGCACACATGCGAAACCGTGCCCTCATTGCACGTTGGGTGATGGCTCATGGCTCGTCTGCGATGAGTCTGGTTAAAGCCGATGGTAAAACGTACCTGCATATAGAGTCATATCCTGCAGTGCGTAACCTGATTGGCCAACTGCTTGCAGAGATACAGCGGATTAAGAGCGAGGGCGATTACGAGGCAGCCCGACGTCTGGTTGAGAACTATGGTGTTGAGGTGGACCCCGAATTGCACCAAGAGATTCTGGCACGCTACCGCACCCTTAACCTCGCACCCTATAAGGGATTTATCAATCCGCGATATCATGCTGTTCGCGATTCGTCGGGTAACATCACCGACGTCAGGGTGACATATGACGAGAACTACGAAGAGCAAATGTTGAGATACAGTAAAGACTATTCCTATGAATGTTGAGGAAACACTCGCTGAGATAAAGAAGGAGTTGCGGGCTAACATGAATGGTGTAGCCTCGAAACGCATGCGAGAGAGCGGATTGCAATATCATGTAAACTTCGGCATCGAATTGCCCCGCTTGCAGATGATAGCCCGGGAGTTTGAGCCAAACCATGAGCTGGCCCAGCAGTTGTGGCACGAAAATGTTCGTGAAAGTAAAATCCTTGCTGCGATGCTGATGCCCGTTGAGCGTTTCCTTCCTGACCTCGCCGATATTTGGGCGGAGCAGATTCCCAATGCCGAGATTGCCCAGACCACCGTTCTATACTTGTTCTCACGGCTGCCCTATGCTTCGGGAAAGGCCTTTGAGTGGATGGCCACAAGCAATGAACTCTTGCAGCTGTGTGGATTCTTGCTAATCGGCCGACTGCTGATGCAAGGGGCGGTGATGAGCGAAAGAAGCGAGCAGGAGTTCCTTGACCAAGTGGCATCAATGGGGCAGAGCGGAAGTCTGCATCTGCGAAAGGCTATCGCCAACGCAATGGCACATTACGAAACAAATCACAAAACAAAATAGAGTCCAATGAAGAAAGGAAAAGTTGATGCCTTGTTAGGTATCGTATTCGGAGACGAGGGAAAAGGAAAGGTCGTGGACGTCTTTACTCCAAAGTACGACATCGTTGCACGTTTCGCCGGAGGTCCCAATGCCGGACACACCATTATCTTTGAAGGCAAGAAGTTTGTCTTGCGCTCAATACCGTCAGGTATTTTTGCCGAAGATAAGGTTAACATTATCGGCAATGGATGCGTCATTGCTCCCGACCTGTTTACGGCAGAGGCCAAGGAACTGGAGACGGCGGGGTACAATCTGCGCAGCCGACTGCACATAAGCAAGCGTGCTCACCTTATCCTACCGACCCACCGTGTCCTGGACCGTGCCTACGAGGCCGCAAAAGGCAAGAACAAGGTGGGAACAACCGGTAAGGGAATAGGTCCGACCTATAGCGAGAAGGCCAGCCGAACGGGGTTACGCGTTGGTGACATCCTTGAGGGCTTTGAGGAAAAATATGCTAAGCTAAAAGCACGACACGAGGAGATTCTGCGCAACCTGAACTATACCGATTACGATATTACCGAGGAGGAGCGCTTGTGGATGGAGGGCGTAGCGTATATGCGCACCTTTCCCCTCGTTGACACGGAGATAGAAATCAACAAGGCTTTGCTTGAGGGAAAGAATGTTCTGGCCGAAGGTGCTCAGGGCACAATGCTGGACATTGACCATGGAACCTATCCCTTTGTCAGTTCGTCAAACACCGTATGTGGCGGTGTTTGTACGGGGCTGGGCGTTGCCCCCAACAGTATCGGTGAGGTGTTTGGTATCTTCAAAGCCTACAGCACTCGTGTCGGTGCTGGTCCGTTCCCCGTTGAGCTCTTCGATGAAACGGGTGACAAGATTCGTGAGATTGGTCATGAGTATGGTGCGGTCACGGGTCGCAACCGCCGTTGTGGCTGGGTCGATTTGGTTGCCTTGCGCTATGCCATCATGATAAACGGAGTGACTCAGTTGATTATGATGAAGAGCGATGTGCTGGACACCTTCCCCACCATTAAGGCCTGTGTTGCCTATGAGAAGGATGGGCAGCAAACAACCGACATGCCGTTTGATACTGAAGGCTGGCAGGCCGTTTACGAGGAGCTGCCAGGCTGGCAGACCGACTTGACGAAGATTACCTCGGAGGCCGAGTTCCCTGAAGCCTTCCGTAACTACGTGGCCTACCTTGAACGTAAGCTCGAAACTCCTATTACCATACTTTCTGTAGGACCAGATCGCGCTCAGACGATTGTACGATAACTGATGCACGAAGTCCTAAAGCGCGTATTTGGTTACGACAGTTTCCGCCCGCAGCAGGAAGACATTATCCGTCACCTGCTGGCGGGTGGCGACGCTTTGGTGCTGATGCCGACAGGTGGCGGCAAGAGCATTTGCTACCAGTTGCCGGCCATGATGCTTCCCGGGGTGACCGTTGTGGTTTCGCCCCTGATTTCGTTGATGAAAGATCAGGTGGAGGCTTTGCGGGCCAATGGCGTGCACGCCGCGGCGCTGAACAGTTCCAACACCGAGGCCGAGAACCAAATGGTGCGCCGCGAATGCGATCAGGGCGTGTTGAAACTTCTGTATATATCGCCCGAACGTTTGATGCTCGAGTTTCCCTATCTCATGCGCGAGTTGCGCATCTCCCTCTTTGCTATCGACGAGGCGCATTGCATTTCGCAGTGGGGGCACGATTTCCGTCCTGAGTATACTCAAATGGGAGTGCTGCGTGAACTGTACCCCAACATTCCCATCGTGGCCCTCACAGCTACGGCCGACAAGGTTACCCGACAGGATATCCTCACTCAGTTGCATCTGGAGAAGGCACGCGTCTTTGTTTCATCGTTCGACCGGCCGAACCTTAGCCTCGACGTGCGCCGGGGCCTGAATACCAAGGAAAAGCTACGGGCTATCCTTGATTTCGTGGGCCGCCATACGGGCGACTGCGGCATAATCTACTGCCTAAGCAAAAAGAACACGGAGACGGTGGCGAGCTTTTTGTCGGAACATGGAATCACCACTGCGATATACCACGCGGGCTTGTCGATCGAGGACCGAAACCGTGCCCAAGACGATTTTGTCAACGACCGGGTGCAGGTGGTTTGTGCCACGATAGCCTTTGGTATGGGCATTAATAAGAGTAATGTCCGTTTTGTGATTCATTACAATCTGCCCAAGAGCATAGAAAACTTTTATCAGGAGATAGGACGCGCTGGGCGCGATGGGATGCCAAGCGACACCTTGCTGTTTTATAATGTCCAGGACATCATACAACTGTCGCATTTCGCCAAGGAAAGCGGCCAGGCAGATATCAACATGGAGCGGCTGGAGAGAATGCGTGAGTACGCCGAGGCCGATGTGTGCCGCAGGCGCATCTTGCTGAATTATTTTGGTGAGGAAGCCGGGCACGACTGTGGCAACTGTGACGTATGTCTGCACCCGCCTCAGCGCTTCGATGGGACTATACTGGTGCAAAAGGCCCTTTCTGCCATATCGCGTACAGGGCAGAAGATTACGCTTCGCGTGACGGCGGACATCCTGCATGGAAACTATTCCCCCGACGTGAAGTCCAATGGTTACGACCGCCTGCCCACCTTCTCTGTTGGCCGCGATGTGCCTTTGCGTGACTGGAATGACTATATCTTGCAGATGATACAGATGGGCTTTCTGGAGATAGCCTATGACGAGCAAAACCATTTGCGTATCACGACTTTGGGGGCAGATGTCCTGTATGGAAGGAAAAAGGCCACGTTGGCTGTAATAAGTAGAGAGGATTTTGTGCCCAAACTCGTGACTAAGGAGCGAAAAAGGAGGACTCCGGCCTTCGATTTTGTTGTCGACATACCATTAGATCCCGTAGGGGAGGAAGATATGCGGCTGTTTGAGACGCTGCGCCGACTGCGCATGCGTTTGGCACAGGAACAAAATCTGCCGCCTTACATCGTGCTGAGCGATAAGACGCTGCATGCGCTTGCAACCATCAAGCCAACCACGGTGTCCCAGTTCGGTCGTGTCAGCGGTATCGGTGAATTCAAACAACAGAAATATGGTCAAATATTCGTGGATGCCATCAGCGATTATTTGTCATAGCATAGAGCTTTTCCTCTTCAGCCTTCAACCACTCCTGACACGCCTCGTGTTTCTTTATGGCGATGCGCAGTTCGGCCAGTTGCATCATAGCCTCCTGCCTTTGCCTTTCCAGTTGTTCCTTTTGGGCCAGCAGTGATTCCATGTAGCTCTCGTCGTTGTTGTCCGAAGTGTGTATGCCCTTTGTCTGTAGGACTACGATGGCGCTGCGCAGTGAGTCGACGCGAGCCTGTTCGAGCATGGCGTCGATGCGCAGTGAACGAAGATTCTCGCGCAGTGAGTTCCAGTCCTTGTCGACGGCAAAGATTTGCTCCAGTTCGGCATATTGTACGGGAGGGTGGTTGGCATTGAACTGTCGAATCCAGATGTCCAATTTCGAACGTTCGTCGATGGCCTCGGCATCCAGTTTTGTCCTTTGTGCATCCATCTCCTGTTGGCGGCCCTCCAGCTTCTCGAGTTGCTGGATAGCCTGCGTCGTGGTCTTGATGTGCTCCTCTTCGTCGTGCCGTGCGCTCTCCAATTGGTGCAGGTGGTCCTCGAAGTACTCCTTCACGTCGGTGTCGCCAATGAGGTTGCTACAGGTCTTTTCGCCTTCCTTGCGAAGGGTATTCCGCTTTTCGTCGTTTTCCCTCACCTTGAGCAGGAGTTTTCCGATGAAGTCACAATTCATCAGTTTGGTGCTCTTCAGCAGGGTTTCTTCGGAGAGTCTCGCCTCCATGGTGCGGATGCTTTCGTTCAGTTGTTGCCATGTTTCCGTCATTTCTGCGATGCGCATGCTGAGGCCTTTGGGATTGACTTTCCATTCGGCATACCAGCCGCTGATGGAGATGATGCTGTTGAGGCGTTCGTAGATTTCAGTCAGCCGTTCTTGTTGTTTCGAGTGCATCTGCCGTGTGTACTCCACCTGCCGGGCCAACACCTGGCAGCCGGTGTTCACCTCGTTGAGTCGTGTGGTCAGGTCAGCCCTGTGCTGTTCCTTCTTGGCCACCATTTCCGAAATCTCGTTGATTCTCTTCTGGTGGAAGTTGTGTTCGTCGAGTTCGTGCTGAGCCTCGTCGACGCCCTTCGTCGCGCTTTCAATGAGTTGGCGGATGAGCACTGTGCGTGCCTCCTTGTTGGTGCTTGAGGTGCATTCCTTGAAGGTGGGGTCGAGCGTGGAGAATACGTCCCATTCCTTCACGTCCTCGATTTGTCGACGACGCAGCTGAGTGAGTGCTTCTTCCTCCACTTCCCGCCTTGTCTTTGTTTCGATGTATCTCTGCTTCAGTTCCGCGAGCTCTTTCTCTTCGGCGTCGAGTTCGGCTTGTTGGTGTTCATAGTCGATGCGCATGTCGTCGATGAGTTTGTTTTGCTCGAGCATGGTGTCGCTGTGGAAGGGGTGAGTCTTGGCGCCACAAACGGGGCATCCCTTACCTTCCTCCAGCTTGCTCCTGAGCTGAATGAGGTTCTGGCTTCTGCTAAGGGTCAGTGTGTATTCCTTTTCGCGGCAGATGGGGCGCATGAGCGTCACCTTTGGTTCCAGGTTCTTGATGTCCTGCTTGAGGCTGTCGAGCGTCAGTCGCAATTGGTTCACGGACTGCTCTCTTTCCTCGATGAGCAGGTAGCCCGACTGGATGCGGTTCCAGAGCGATTGGGCGCTGATGAGCATTTGTCGGCGGCTGCGGAGTTTCATGGTTCGCTCTTGTAGCGAGTAGCTGTCGCGTCCCAGGTTCTGGTTGTAGTGCAGTTTCAGTTCGGCCTGCAGGCTTTTGATGTCCTGCTCCACGCGTTGGAATTCGCTAAACACGCGCTCGAGCATGTTGTTTTCCTCCGTTTGTCTTCTGATGAGCATTTCCTGTTGTCGGGCGTTGGCGTCGATGCTCTCCCTGGCTTCATGCATGCTTTCGAGCAGCGTGAGTGCCATCTCGCTGTGGCTTATCAGCTTTTGGTGGGGCTCCATGGCCTGGCGCTTGGTTTTGTTTTGGGTGATGTCGGTTTGCAGTTGGCGAATGTTGTCGTCGTGCTCCCTGATTTCCATGGTCAGTATGTCCTTCTGCTGGCCCAGGGTCTCAATCAGATGCTGGTTGGTCAGGACGTCCAGGTCCAGAATGTCGCGTGCGCCCAGTATGCGGTTCACCTGCTCCAGCCGTTCGTGGGCGTTGGCCACGCGGCCGGCAACTTCCTTGTGGTTGTCGATGGCCTGTGTGAGCTGTTTCTTCAGGTTGCCCACGTTTTGTCTGGCCTCGTCGATTTCGTGTATGAGGCTGCTCTGTTCCTGCTTGCTTTGCCGCGACAGGCGCTCGAGCAGCAGCATGCGCTGGAATTGTCCCTGTATGCTCTCGAAAGTCTCGAACCGCATCAGCTCGCGCTCTTGCTGGGCCATGGCTGTCAGCTTTTTATTGGCTTCGAACAGACGGTCTTTGTGTTCCTGCAGTTCGTGGCGACGCTCGATGAACTGGTGCAGGTATTCCTGCTGGTCGTGGATGCGCCTAAGGCTGCCCTCGATGTTTTTTAGCTTCGTTTCGGTCAGTCGGCGTGTCTCCTCGTTCCTGGCCAGTGCCTGCGGACTGAGCATGCTGCCGGCTAAGTGCAGTCGGCGGGCCTCGGTGCGTGTCAGGTCTTTAATCCATGCCGTAATCTCCTCGGGCATGTTTTCGCTGTGGCGCTCGCGCCACCAGTTGCGTGCCAGTTCCTCGGGGGTAAGTTCTTTCTGTGGTGGGTTAGTGGTGCAGGCAATGTCATCCTGCTGTGGTGCCTGGGGTTGTTTTGACTCTGTTGCGGACTGCTCCTCGGCGGGGCGTGGTGTCTTGTGGAAAAAACTCATGTTTTTGTCTTCTTTTGTGATGCAAAGGTACGAATAAGCGCGTAAAATGCCAAGCCCCTTGAGTAATTTCGATTGAGGACCCTAAAATGGGGGTGGTCTCGTCGACGCATCGACGAGCCTCCGTCAATGCATCGACGAGCCTCCATCGATGCGTTGACGAGCCTCCGTCGATGCGTCGACGATTTGGCAAACCTGCAAAGTTCCTTTCTTAAACAAAAAAAATGGGTGCAAATTGGCAGATTCTCAGCACAAATGCTTATCTTTGTACGGAATATGTGCATGTGAGGAATAATGGAAATAATCCAATTATACGAAATATACCGCAAACACCCTTTGGTGACCACCGACAGCCGGCGAACGCCCCGTGGTTCTATGTTCTTTGCCCTGAAAGGTGATAATTTCGATGGCAACCAATTTGCAGCTAAGGCCTTGGAGGGCGGATGTGCAGTAGCCGTTGTCGATGACCCCACCGTGGCGCCGAAGGGCGACGGACGATATGTCGTGGTGCCCGATGTCCTGCAGACCCTGCAGCAATTGGGCCACTACCACCGCGAGCAGATGCCCGGCAAGATGATTATCCAGATAACTGGTACGAACGGCAAGACCACGACCAAGGAACTGGTGTCGGCTGTGCTCAGCCAGATTGGGCCGGTGCAGTGGACCCAAGGCAACCTGAACAACCACATCGGAGTGCCCCTGACCCTGCTCACGCTGAAGGACGACGACGGCTTCGGCATCATTGAGACCGGCGCCAACCATCCGGGCGAGATTGCGCAGCTGAGCCGTATCGTCGACCCCGACATGGGGCTCATTACCAACGTCGGGCGCGCCCACCTCGAGGGTTTCGGCTCGTTCGAAGGCGTGAAGCGCACCAAGGCCGAACTCTACGACTACATACGTGACCACCAGAAAATTGGAATCTTCCTCAACGTCTCAGACGAAAACCTATTGGAGATGGCTGGACAAATGCCTGCCGTGCGCTACGGCCTGACGGGCAGCGAGGGGGCAGAAGTGTGGGGCGAGGTCGTGGAGTGTAACCCGTTCGTCAAGTTCCGCTACCGCCAGGAACACACCGAGTGGCACACGGTGCAAACCCATCTCATCGGAGCCTACAATATCCATAACCTGATGGCCGCCGTGGCCGTTGGCATGCAGTTTGGCGTGCCGTTCAGCCTAATCAGTGAAGCCCTGGCTGGCTATCAGCCCACAAACAACCGAAGCGAATTTCGCGACACGGGTCGCAACCACCTCGTCATCGATGCCTACAATGCTAACCCGACCTCGATGGCCGCTGCGCTCGATAATTTCCGTCAGCTGAAGGCCGAACATAAGATGATGATTCTGGGCGACATGCGCGAACTGGGAGCCGACAGCCAGACCGAGCACCAGCGCGTAGTAGAAAAAGCTCGCGAGAGTGGGGCAGAAGAGGTGTGGCTCGTGGGAGAAAACTTCGCCCACACACAGCACGGCTTCCGCCATTTTGCCGATGTCGATGCCGTCATCGAAGAACTGCAGAACAACCCCATCAAGGGATATACGATATTGATTAAGGGCAGCAACGGCACAAAACTGTTCCGCCTGCCTGATTACCTCTAATCCATGAAAAAAACCATAAACGATGAAAAGAATCTGTCTGTTAACCCTCATGCTGTCCTGTTTTATCCTGACGGGACAAGCGCAACGCGTGACTGATAAGCTCGATCGTGGCCTCGTGGCCGTTCCAGCCAGTAGCGGCAATCTGGTGAGTTGGCGTATCTTTGCCGAAGAGTATTATGGCGTGACCTACAACCTGTACGCCAATGGCTCGTTGCTGAAGTCGGGCCTCACAGCCTCCGACTTCAACCACACGAGCGGCAGCTCCACTACCAAGTATCAGGTGGCCGCCGTGGTCAAGGGCGTTGAACAAGAAAAGTCGGCCGAGGTGACCCGCTGGAACAACGGCTACCTGCAGTTCCCTGTAGCCAAAGTCCAGGACCGCAATGGCAACGATGTTACCTCGCAGTACATCATTAACGACATCTCGCTGGGCGATGTCGACGGTGACGGTGTGGCAGAGTTTATTGTCAAGCGTAACTACAGTGGTGACATCCGCAACTCGGCAAACACAACCTGCTTCCATCACTATGAATGCTACAACCTGAAAGGCGAGCGCTTGTGGTGGATAGACCTGGGACCCAACATGATGGCCGGCCCCGACAAACAATGGGACATGGTGTTCTTCGACTGGGACCGCGACGGACGGGCCGAGGGCCTCATGCGTGGTGCCGACAACATGATATTCCATACGGCAGCGGGCGATGTCAACATCGGAAACATGAGCTACGTGGCTCCGCGCGATGAATACACCCGTAACGGCAACGAATACCTGATTTATCTCAACGGCCTTACGGGTGTTCCTTACGGCTGCGATGCTTCTACAGGGAAGTTCACACCCATGACTTACCCCCTGCCTCGCTTTGAGGCTGGCGAGACCGACTATGAGGCAGCCTGGGGTAAGAACGACACGGGACACCGTTCCAGCAAGCACTACTTTGGTGCACCCTTCCTGGATGGCCGCAACCCAAGCATCTTCCTGGGCCGCGGTTGCTACACACGTCATAAGATGTGTGCACTTGACGTGGACCCCGCAACCCACGCGCTCACTCAGCGATGGCGCTGGGACAACAACGGCGGGTGGAACGACCCCTGGTTCGGCAATGGCTTTCACAACTTCGGCATTGCTGATGTGGACGAGGACGGTCGCGACGAAATCGTCTTCGGTTCAATGATTATCGACGACAACGGCAAGGGCTTGTCCACCACTGGCCTGGGGCATGGCGATGCGCAGCACTGTAGCGACTTCGACCCATACCGCAAGGGCCTGGAGTTCTTTTCCTGCAACGAGGACGAACCGAACATGAACTACCGCAATGCCACAACTTCCAAGATTTATTACCGTTCGAAAGGAACCACCGATGACGGTCGCGGACTGATGGGAAACTTCTCCAACACTTTCCCTGGCTGTATGGGACGCTCGGTAAATTCGCCCCTTATCAGCTCGGTGGCCGACAAAGAGCTCACGGGTGCTGGCGTTCCTTCGACAGGTGGCACCAACGACGGACTCTTCTGGAGCCACCTGAACCAGCGTATCTATTGGACGGGCGACCTTGTCGAGGGTATCCTGGACAGTCCCGGAACGGAAAAGGATGCCGTCGTGTGGACAACCGCAGGCGGACGTGTGTTCCAGTCCTCTGGCTGTGCCTTGAATAATGATTCGAAGAATAATCCCTGTGCTTTGGCCGATATTATCGGCGACTGGCGTGAGGAAATCGTGGTGCGTACGAGCGACAATGCCTATGTGCGCATCTACACTACTCCTATATATACGCAGTATCGTATTCCGACCCTGTGGCACGACCACCAGTATCGCAACGCTATGGTCTGGCAGTGTGTGGGCTACAACCAGCCGCCACACAAGAGCTTCTTCCTGGGAGCCTTGGAGGGCATAACCGTTGCGCCTCCTCCATACACGATGACCGGCCGCACGGAAGTAAAGAACGGCGGAACAATCTCGAGTGCCCACAACGACCAACACGTGATTGTGTGTGAGACAAACGACACTAAAATCACCGTTGCCAACGGGGCCGCACCATACGTTGCCACGTTCAACGTGCCCAGTTGGGTGCAAGGCACAAATAGCAATAAGACTGACGGCACGGCCGTGATAAACTACGAATACTATACCTGCACTGTCGAGGGTGGAGCCTTCGCAGGCAATATGACTCTGGCCAAGCAGGGTGACGGTATCCTTTCGTTGCCGAAGGTGGACATGACCTATACGGGTCCCACCAACGTGTGGGCGGGTACGCTGAACTTCGACGGCTCACTGAAGCAGTCGACCCTTTGGCTCAATCGCCACACCACGCTCAATTCTAATGGCGGTACGTTCCGTTCCATCAAGGCCGACTATGGAAGCACCGTGAACTTAACCGGCACGGTGAACACCGATTCGCTGATGCTTGGCTTCGGAGCCCGCCTGAAACTGAATGCCTATAGCGACGGCATGAAGATTGATCAGGTGAATGCCAAACTGCTGAACATACAAACCAAGTCGGGCTCGGTATGGGAAAACTATGGTCCCAAATACCTGACGCCTGTGCTTGAGGTGGTGGTACACGGCCTCAATAACTCGTCCCAACTGACTCCTGGAAAGTACCTCATCGGTGAGATTGAGAACGTGAGTGGCGACATCAGTAATATAAAGATTGAAGGAATCTCTTCTCAAAAGGCACAGCTGCTGCTCGAAGAGGGCAAACTATACCTGAACATTGAGGGTGTTCGTGATTCAGGCATCATATATTGGACTGGCGCCAACAACACGACGTGGAACTATGCCGACGCTGAAAACTTCCAGAATATAGAAGGCGAGAACGACATCTTCGTAACTGGCGACAAGGTGATATTCGACGATGCCGCCAAAAAGTTCACGGTATCGCTGACAGGCGAACTTGACCCCGACACAGTGATTGTCGACAACACGAAGGCCTACACGTTTAGTGGAACAGGCGCCATCACGGGGAATGCTTCCCTCGTGAAGCGTGGAACCGGAACGCTCACCATCTCAAATGACAATACCTATACGGGTCTCACCCTCATCAGTGGTGGTACGGTGAAGGTGAGTGCCCTGAGCAACGATACGAAGGCTTATGGTAACTTGGGTGCCGTAAACACTTCGAATCAGAAGTTTATTATTGAGAATGGTGCCACGCTGCAAACCACTGCGGCTGTTGAGACCAGCACGCCCATTCGCGTTCGCACCGAAGAGGGTGGTGTTATCAATAATAGCGCCAACTTCACGGCCAACAAGAATATTGTCGGAACCCTGCTGACGAAGAAAGGCGTCGGCACGTTGCTATGCTTCACTACAAACTCGTCGCTGACGAAGATGGTCGTTGTGGCCGGAGGTGTTGCAGAGCGCAGTGGTAATGCTGCCAACACCATCGAACTGCAGGGCGGTACGTTATGGGACGATTCGCAGGCAACCACACACGCCATCAACGTACCCAAGGGAAAATCTGCCACATGGCAGCTCTCGACGGCTTATTATACCAACTACACGAATAAGCTTACGGGCGAAGGAAAGCTAACCGTTGTACCTCGCAATAAGGTAAACCGTGTGCGTATTTCGGGTGACTGGTCGCAGTTCAGAGGTACGGTTAAGCACAACACAACCGATATATGGCTGCCCTTCGACTGCACGTCGGGAATGCCCCATGGCACCCTCGACATAGCAGCTAACTGTGGCGTAACCAATGTTGCCAAGGCAATGACTATTGGTGCGGTTACTGGCTCGGGCTCTCTGAACCATCCTATCTCAAACTTCCAGAACAAGAGTGGCGTAAGTGGTAATAATACCTGGAATATCGGTAACTCAGACGACAACAACTTTACCTTTGCGGGAACCATCCACGACGAAGGTGGCTCGAATAAGTCACTCTTCAACAAAGTCGGTACCTGCAAGATGACCTTTACGGGCAAAGGTGACTTCTCTGGCGCATGTCGCGTAAATGGCGGTGAGCTTTGTCTCAATAGTTCTAAGACAGACATCATGCTGGGAACCAGCACGCTGAATGTAGCGAAGGGTGCCACGTTGAGCGGTAAGGGCACGCTGGGCAACAGCTCAGTTACGGTGGCCACTGGCGGTACTATCCGCAGCGGTATCACAGAAACCAATGCCGGTGGCAACCTGAAGTTCAGCGACAAGAACCTGACCGTGAACGGTACCATACAGACATACATCAGCACAAAGTCCACCTTCAGTAAGTTCACGGGTATTGGCAAGCTGACCCTTAATGGTACACTTGCTATCCGTGGCAAGGAAGGCTTGGAACTGGCCGTAGGCGACGAGCTGATGATTTTCGATGCTTCGGAGATTGTCTTAGGCAGTAATGTTGTGTTCGACCTTTGCGAACCCAACAAGGCAATGGGGTACACATGGGATACAAGCCGACTGAACGAGGGAATCCTTGTAGTAGGACCTGCACCCGACGGAATCATGAGCTTAAAGAGTGATGCGTTGCGTGACGCTGAAATCTTTACCTTGCAGGGTGTGCGTCTGCAGAATCGCCCGACCCGTGCCGGCATATATGTCGTGGACGGTCGCAAGATGCTGCTGAAATAAACCTCGGGAAAAGCAAAAAGGAAGGCCTTGAGAAATCAAGGCCTTCCTTTTTTAGTTGCGGAGGTCCGACTCGAACGGGCGACCTCCAGGTTATGAGCCTGGCGAGCTACCAACTGCTCCACTCCGCGATTTGTGACTGCAAAGGTAAGCAGAATATTTCTTTCTGCCAAATATTTGGTGCTTTTTTTACATTTTAATTTCCGCATATTAATTTTATATCGTATCTTTGCAAACGTTATGGGAACATCGAAGACTCGAGATAAGCTCATAGACGTGGCCCGACACCTTTTTGCCAAACGTGGGGTCGATGATACGACAATGAACGATATTGCCGTGGCTTCTGAAAAGGGACGACGCACGCTTTACACCTATTTTAAGAGTAAGGAAGAGGTGTTCTATGCTGTCATAGAACGCGAGATGGCGCGCATGAGCGACCGTCTGCGTCTTGTGGCCACCAAGGATCTCGAGCCCGAAGATAAGCTTGTTCAGCTTGTCTATACTCATCTTAGTCTTATCAAGGATGCCGTAGTTCGCAATGGAAACTTGCGAGCCGAGTTCTTTCGTGATATATGGTTGGTTGAGAAAGTGCGTAAGGAGTTCGACCGAACCGAGATAGAAATCCTCCAGCAAATTATCATGCAGGGCATACGCCAAGGGAAGTTTGATGTTGCCAACATACGAATGTCGGTCGACATAATCCATTATTGCATCAAGGGCCTTGAGGTGCCATACATTTATGGCCGTTTGGGAAGCAGCATTAGTGTAAGTCGTCCGATGGTGAAACAGGTTATTCATCGAGCTATGGCCAAGATTGAACGACCAGACGAAAAGGAAGAAGGAAACAAGATTAAGGACTAAAGTTTAACGTTTATACATGAAATTATTAGAAGGAAAGACCGCGCTGATTACTGGTGCGGCACGTGGTATAGGCAAGTCTATTGCCTTGAAGTTTGCCCAGGAGGGCGCCAACATCGCATTCACCGACCTTGAGGTTAATCCCGAGACCGAGCAGGAGATTGCCGCCTTGGGTGTTAAGGCCAAGAGCTATGCCTCAAATGCTGCCGATTTTGCTCAGACCGAGCAGGTTGTGGCACAGGTGAAGGAAGAGTTCGGCAGCATCGACATCTTGGTCAACAATGCCGGCATCACCAAGGACGGACTGATGCTTCGCATGACCGAGCAGCAGTGGGATGCTGTAATCGCTGTAAACCTGAAGTCGGCTTTCAATTTCATCCATGCTTGTGTGCCCATTATGATGCGCCAGCGTGGCGGTAGCATTATCAATATGGCTTCCGTCGTGGGCGTTCACGGCAATGCCGGTCAGGCCAACTATGCCGCTTCTAAGGCGGGCCTTATTGCCTTGGCCAAGTCCATTGCTCAGGAAATGGGACCGAAGGGCATCCGTGCCAACGCTATCGCCCCCGGCTTCATCGAGACCGCTATGACCGCTTCTCTGCCAGACAATGTGCGCGAGGAGTGGAAGAAAAAGATACCCTTGCGTCGTGGCGGACAGGTTGAGGATATCGCCAACACCGCGCTTTATTTGGCCAGCGACCTCAGTTCGTATGTCAGCGGTCAGGTTATTCAGGTCGATGGCGGCATGAATACATAATGGATGTAATCTACGAGGATAATCACATCATCATCGTCTCCAAAAGGGCGGGTGATATCGTGCAGGGCGACAAGACTGGCGATACCCCCCTTTCGGAGACGGTGAAGTTGTATATAAAGGATACTTGCCACAAACCGGGCGACGTCTTCTTGGGTGTGGTCCACCGACTCGACAGGCCCGTGAGCGGTCTCGTTGTCTTTGCCCGTACCAGCAAGGCACTCAGCCGCCTGAGTGAGATGTTCCGCACGCGTTCCGTACGGAAGACCTACTGGGCCATTGTCGGGAACCAGCCTCCCCAAAGCGAGGGGACGCTCACGCATTGGCTCACCCGCAACCCAAAGAACAATACGGCCCGAGCCTATGAGCGTGAGGTGCCTGGCTCGAAGCAGGCTGTTCTCGACTATCGTGTCATTGCTCGCAGCGATCGCTATTGGCTGCTCGAGGTCGATCTCCATACGGGGCGCCACCATCAGATACGCTGCCAGTTGGCCAAGATAGGCTGTCCCATACGTGGCGACCTCAAGTATGGCGCTCCCCGCTCCTTGCCCGATGGCGGCATCTCGCTGCATGCGCGACGTGTCAGCTTCGAGCATCCCGTTTCCCACCTGCCCATCGATGTCACGGCCCCCGTGCCCGAAGAACCCCTGTGGCAGGCCTTTGTCAAATCGTTGTAACTTGTTATGCGTAGGCAGAAGAAGATAGCATGGTGCGCGGCGGGAGCTATTCTCTTTCCCGTTGTGCTCTTTGCATTGCTTCTGGTGCTCTTCTATATTCCTGCCGTCCAGCAATGGGCTGTCGGCAAGGTTGCGGCCTACGCGTCCGAACAGACATGTCTCGATATACGTCTCGAACGCATACGTATTCGCTTCCCCTTAGACCTCGACCTTCAGAATTTCTGTGCAACAACTCCCCCCGACACCATTGTCTCTGTGCAGCATGCCCTTGTCGACCTCGACTTTTCCCGTATCCTGGACTGCCAGTTAGGCGTTGATGCCTTGGAACTTCATGGGGGCGTGGTCGATACGCGCGACCTCATCTCCACGGTAATCGTCAAGGGACGGCTGGGGAAACTAAGGCTTGCATGTGGCGACGTAGCCTTGCGCAACCAGCAGGCCGAACTGTCAGGTATTACGCTTGATGACTGTGATATCGACATCAGTATGCGTGATACCACCGTCGTGGACACCACCGAGTCGGCTCCCGTGATGTGGACGATAGGGGTTGGCGACGTGGCGCTGAACAATACGCGCGTAGCCTTCCACACAGTTGGCGACTCACTCTGCGTGGGTGGCGATGTGAACCGTCTTCTCGTGTCTGGCGGTGACGTAAACCTGCGTGAAGGCGTGTATGGCGTCGAGCGTCTGGAACTCGATGCCGATACGCTCTATCTCGTCCAGCGTCTTAATGAGAGCACGCCGGTAACGTCAATCGGAAAAATTCAGCTGTCGGCCAAGAACCTCCTTGTCGATGACACTCACCTTGTGGCCCCCGATTTGCGTCTGGCCACGCCCCACAGTCATATCGATGGCAAGGTCAACCTCGACTGGGCAGCGCTGACCCCGCGCGAGCGCGGTCACATGGACGTTGATGTCGATGCCTCTCTTGGGTGTCACGACCTGATGACATTGGCAGCCGACTACCTCACCCCCGAACTCTTGCAACTCATCCCCCAGGCTCCCCCTGTCACCCTCGATGTGAAGGCTCGTGGCAATGTTGACTGCGTGGAGGTCGAGGAGTGCCGGCTTGCCGTCATGCCTCTGGGCGAGGCAACGGTGAATGGAACCCTCACCAATGTACTCACGCTCGATAGCCTGGGGGCCGACCTCAAGCTCAATGCGCAGACCCGCAACCTGAACCCTGTGCATCTCATGCTGGGACTTTCGCCCACCATCCAGTTCCCCGACATGGACCTTTCCGGCGATGTCCATCTCCACGACCAGCGGTATGCCGGCGACCTGCGCCTGCTGCAGGGTAGTGGTTCGGCTCGTGTCCGAGGCAGTTACGATGCCCGCACCGAGGCCTATCGTGCCAACCTCGACGTGAGCAACCTCAATCTCCACTGCTTCCTCCCTCGCGATTCCGTCTACAACCTCACGGGCCGTGCTCGCCTTTCGGGTGTGGGCACCGACCTGTTGTCGCGCCGTGCCCGAGCCAATGCTGAGGTTGAGGTGGACCATCTGCGCTCGGGAAGAAACAATATCGACAATGTCAGACTCAATGCCCACGCCCGTAACGGCGAGGCTCTGCTTAACCTGTATAGCGAAAACGACGTCCTGCGGGCTGACGCTTGTGCCACGCTCCAGCTCGACCGCGAAATCACGGGTGTCGACTTTTCGTTGGGCGTGAGCCATATCGACTTCCATGCGCTGGGGCTGACCGATAAACCATTGGCAATGTCCCTGCAGTTACAGGCCGACGGTAACTCCAATCTCAAGGAACGTCACGAGTTGAAAAGCCGTCTGCAGGCTATCGAGCTGATTCTTGCCGATACGGTCTACTATCCCTCTGATATGGACCTCTCCCTGCTCATGGCCACCGACACCCTCTATGCCGAGGTTACGGCAGGCGACTTGGAGATGATGGCCGTTTCGCGTGAAGGCCTCGACCGCCTGCTTGCCAGCGCCGAAGCCTTTGTCGACGAGGCTAATCGGCAGTTCATGGCCCACCACCTGGCCCAAGACACCCTGAAGAGTCTCTTGCCCCGTTTCGATATCCACCTGAAGAGTGGCAACGACAACCCCCTGGCCCACATCATACGGTCCATGGGCTATCAATACGACCGCGTTAATCTGAATTTGGCTGGCGACCCTCAAGTCGGACTGAACGGAGACGGCTACATACATGCCCTGAACACGGGAGCCATACTGCTCGACACCATCCAGTTCAACATACATCAGGACACGGCCAACGTGATGCGCTTCGATGGACGCGTGCGCAATGGGCCACGCAACCGCCAGGTGGTTTTCGAGTCGAACCTCATGGCCGAGCTCACCCCGACGGGTGCCGACGCCTCTCTCAATTTCTTCGATGCCAAGGGCCTGAAGGGTGTCGACCTGGGTGCCCAACTCTTCCTCGAGGACGAAGGCTATCGCGTCCACCTCTCCCCCCTGAATCCCATCATAGCCTACCGTCGCTTCAAGCTGAACGACAATAACTACATCTTCCTTCACAACAATATGCACGTTGAGGCCGACTTTGACTTGCAGGCCGACGACGGCACGGGATTCAAGCTCTACAGCACACCCAACGACGAGGGCCGGCAGGACATCACCCTCTCTGTCCACGACCTCAACCTCGACGAACTGACGGCCGTGCTGCCCTATATGCCTAAGGTCGGAGGCACGCTTTCCGGCGACTTCCACCTCGTGCAGCAGGAGCAGTCGACGAGCGTGCTCGTGGATGCCGGTGTCCAGAAACTTACCTACGAAGGAGCGCCACTCGACAACATGGCCATCAATGCCCTGTATCTGCCCAATGCCGATGGCACGCACCATGTCGATGGTATCATACTGCACAACGGCAGCGAGGTGGGAACCCTCTCTGGAACATACAATCCTGCCGGCCAGGGTACGATTGAGGCGCAGGCCACCCTCGAGCGCCTTCCCCTGTCGCTTGCCAATGGCTTCATCCCCGACAACACCGTCGAACTTGATGGATATGCCACGGGTGAAATATATGTCGGGGGTAGGGTATCGAACCCCTTGCTCAACGGTTCGCTCGTCACGGACTCAATGTACCTCAACAGCGACATGTATAGCCTCCACCTGCGTTTCCCCAACGACACCATCGGTGTGCGGGAGAGTTTCCTCGACTTCAACCGCATCGAGGCCTATTCCACGGGACGCAACCCTCTGGTGCTTGATGGTAACATCAACTTTGCCGACCTTGAGCGGATATTGCTCAACCTCAACCTTTCGGCCCGGAACTTCGAACTCATCAACGCCCCCAAGAGTCCCGGCGCCGTGGCCTACGGCAAGGTGTTTGTCGACCTCGGTGCACGCTTGACGGGAACCCTCGACGACATGCTCCTGCGCGGCCGTCTTGATGTTCTTGGTAATACGGATGTTAGCTATGTGCTGGCCGATTCCCCCCTGACCGTCGACGACCACCTGTCCGAGATTGTCACCTTTGCCGACTTCGCCGACACGCTTGCTACTGAGCCGGTGAAGACGTCGCCCCAGAACATTGATATGCAGATGCTCATCGACATCGAGCAGGCGGCACAGGTCCACTGTCTGCTCAGCACCGACGGCACCAACCATATTGACCTTGAGGGAGGCGGTGAACTCACGATGGGCTACACCACGCAGGACGGCCTGCAGCTCTATGGACGCTACACCATCGTCAGCGGTCTCATGAACTATACCCTCATGGTGATGTCGCTCAAGAACTTTGCCATTCAGAACGGTAGTTACGCTGAGTTCACGGGCGACATCATGAACCCGCGCCTGAACATCAGTGCCAGTGAGCGCGTGAAAACCACTGTCTACGAGAACGACGTGCCGCGGAGCGTGAACTTCGACGTTGGACTTACCGTGTCGCAGACGCTCAACGACATGGGCTTGACCTTCAACATTGAGGCCCCCTCCGATATGACCATCTCCAACCAGTTGGCCACAATGACCGACGAGGAACGCGGCAAGGTGGCAGTGACCATGCTTGCCACAGGGCTCTACCTGACGGAAAGCGGCAAAGGAACCACGGGATTCAGCTCCACCAACGCCCTCAACTCATTCCTTCAGAGTCAGATTGCCGCCATCTCGAATAAAGCGCTCTCCACCATCGACCTTAACTTTGGAATCGACAACACCGAGTCGGCTTCGGGCGCTACGCAAACCGACTATAGCTTCAGCTTTGCCAAACGCTTCTGGGGCAACCGCATCAGCCTGATTATCGGGGGCAAGGTTAGCTCGGGCAGCGACGTGCAGAACACTGGCCAGAGCATCATCAACAATGTGTCGATAGAATACCGCCTCGACAAGAGTGCCACGCGCTACGTTCGCGTCTATTACGACCGCGACAGCGAATCGCTGCTCGAAGGCGAGATAACCGAGATGGGTGCCGGCCTTGTGCTCCGCAGGAAGAGCAACCGCCTGGGTGAGTTATTCATATTCCGCAAAAAAGAGTAATAAGTAAAAACCAAACACGAAACAAGATGAAGCACCACGGCCTCCTACTTTTTGCTTTTTACTTTTTGCTATGCCTCACGTCCTGTAGCGAGACCCGCAACTTGGCAGAGGGCGAGGTGCTCTATACGGGCATTAAGCGGATCGACTACGACAAGCCTCCCAAACAGGAAGCCACGAAGGGCGACACCGTGGGCGTAATCACGGCCATCGGCAATGCCTATAACACCGTCTCGAACTATCTCGCGGGTGTGAAAGAAAGTTCGGCGCCTGGCGCGCTGAGCCCAAACTCCACTCCCGCCTCCCCGTTGGTGCTCCCCAATCCTAAGCTCGACCAGGAGGCCTATGCCGTGGCCAAGTCGGAGGTGAAAGGCGTTTTGGCCTATAAGCCAAACAATTCGCTCATGGGCTCGTCGTACCATCGTCAGCCCTTGGCCGTCGGCTTGTGGACCTACAACAAATACCTTTACAGCAAGCGACGCTTCGGCCGGTGGATGTTCAACTCCTTCGCCGCCACGCCCGTCACGCTGACTACCGTCAACCCCCGCATCCGCACCCAGGTGGCGCAGAATACCCTCCGCAACTACGGATATTTTCGTGGTCAGGCCAGCTTCGACACCATTCCGCAGCGCCACCCACGCAAGGCAAAGATTTCCTATCAGGTTCATCCCGGTCCGCTGTTCCATCTCGACAGCATTGCCTACCTTGGCTTCCCCGACCGCGCCGACTCGCTCATCCGCGCCACCATGCGTTGGAGCATGCTCCATCGCGCCGACCCCTTCAGCGTGGTTAACCTCGATGAGGAGCGAAAGCGCCTGTGCGATGTCTTCCGCAACCATGGCTATTACTACTTCCGTCCCGAATACATCGTCTATCGCGCCGACACGGTGGCTCGTCCGCTCAACGTCCAGTTGCAGGTGGTGCCGTCGCCCTCGATGACCGACAACGTGGGGCGTCAGTACTACATGGGCCGCACGCGCATCAACATCTACGAGAACGAGGCCACCGAGCTGGTCGACACCATCGGCCGCCACAGCGTGACGATGGCCTACAGCGGACGCAAGGGGCGCATGCCGCTGAAGATGCGTGCCATCCGCCGCTTCATTTCCTACCGCCGGGGCGACCTGTATAAGCTCAACGTGCAAAATGCCGTGCAGGAAAACCTCTCCGGCATGGGCATCTTCTCGCAGTTGAGTATGCGCTACACGCCTCGCGATACCACCGCCACGTGCGATACGCTCGACGTGGAGATTACGGCCCGTCTCGACAAACCCTACAATGCTGAGTTTAAGGGCAACATCGCCGGAAAGAGCAACGGACTGGTGGGGCCGGGCGTAAGTTTCACCATGTCGAAACAGAACGTCTTCCGCGGTGCCGAGACGATCAGTTTCAGTGCCTACGGCTCCTACGAGTGGATGACCGGCGCCCAGACCAGCGGCAAGCACAGCCTGATGAACTCATTCGAGTGGGGCACGTCGATGAACCTTGTCTATCCGCGCCTACTCCTCTTGGGTCTCGGCAAGTATTTCAACCGCAGGGCCAAGGCCACCACAACCTATAAGATTAATGCCGACTGGATGAACCGCTCGGGCTACTTCAGCCGCGTGACCTTCGGAGCTCGCGTGGCCCATACCTATCAGCGCCGTTCCCGCGTCCTCCACGAGGTGGTGCCCTTCCGCCTCGACTACGAGAAGCAGTTGCACACCACGGCCAAGTTCGACTCCATCGTGGCCGTCAATCCGGCGCTTTATGCCTCGCTGCGCAACCAGTTCGTGCCCTCGGCACAATACACCATAACCCTCACGAACCCCGCCAGCAGGCACCATCAGCGCCGCATCACCTTCTCGCTGAAGGAGGCGGGCAACGTCACCAGCTTGGCCTATCGCCTGGGGGGCAAGTCGCTGAACGAGAAGAACAAACACCTGTTTGGCGTGCCCTTTGCCCAGTACGTGCGCTTCACGGCCGAGTATACCCAGCGCTACCGCATCGGCCAGACCCGCACCTACATGGCCGGTCGCCTCTTCGCCGGCGTCATCTACAGTTTTGGCAACAGCCGCGTGGCTCCCTATGCCGACTTGTTCAGCATTGGCGGCGCCAACAGCATACGTGCCTTTGGTGTGCGCACCATCGGCCCCGGCAGTTACCATCCCGCCAACAGCAGCTACAGTTACCTCGACCAGATAGGCGACCTGAAGCTCGAGGCTAACGTTGAGTATCGTTTTCCGCTTGTCAGCAACCTGGGTGGTGCCATCTTCGTCGATGCCGGCAACGTGTGGCTCATGAAGAGCGATGCCGGGCGACCTGGCGCGAGTGTCAATGCCAAGACCATGGGCAAGGAGATTGCCCTGGGCACGGGCTTCGGCCTGCGTTATGACCTCGACTTCCTGGTCATTCGCGTCGACGTGGGCGTGGGCATCCATGCCCCCTACGACACGGGCAAGAGCGGCTACTACAACATGACCCGCTTCTGGGACTCGCTGGGCTTCCATCTGGCCGTCGGCTACCCCTTCTGATGGGCCCGTGGCCATGTTTTGGTGCTCTGGTGTCGTGTAATTGACATAAAAACATTAACTTTGCAGCAAAATCATAAAAGCGAAGGCAATATATCGTATAACCATAAATATATATATATAAAGATGGCACAGAAACCAAGCATACCCAAGGGTACACGCGACTTTGGGCCTGAAGAGATGGCTCGCCGTAATTACATTTTCGATACCATACGCAGCGTGTATGCGCTCTACGGGTTCCAGCAGATTGAGACGCCTGCCATGGAGAACCTCTCCACGCTCATGGGCAAGTATGGCGAGGAAGGCGACAAACTGCTTTTCAAGATACTTAACTCGGGCGACTTCATGCGAGGCGTCACGGACGAGGACATCCGTCAGGACTCGTCGAACAAACTTGCCGCACGCCTCTGCGAGAAAGGCCTGCGCTACGACCTCACCGTACCCTTTGCGCGCTATGTCGTGCAGCATCGCGAGGAGCTGACACTGCCGTTCCGACGCTTCCAGATTCAGCCCGTCTGGCGTGCCGACCGTCCGCAGAAAGGCCGCTACCGCGAGTTCTATCAGTGCGACGCCGACGTGGTGGGCAGTGATTCCCTGCTCAACGAGGTGGAGCTGATGCAGATTGTCGACGAGGTGTTCCGCCGCTTTGGCATTCGCGTGTGCATCAAAATCAATAACCGCAAGATTCTGACAGGCATTGCCGAGATAATCGGTCAGGCCGACAAGATTGTAGACATCACCGTGGCCATCGACAAGCTCGACAAGATTGGGCTCGACAACGTGAATGCCGAGCTGCGCGCCTGCGGCTTGCCCGACGAGGCGATTGACCGCCTCCAGCCCATCATCAACCTTAGCGGCACGAACGACGAGAAGTTGCAGACCATGCGCCAGGCGCTTGCTTCGTCCGAGGTCGGCCTGAAGGGCATCGACGAGGTTGCCTTCGTCCTCTCCCAGCTCACCGCTCTCAACTCTCAACTCGAACTGGACCTCACCCTGGCCCGAGGGCTCAACTACTACACAGGCTGCATCTTCGAGGTGAAGGCCCTCGACGTGGAGATTGGCAGCATCACGGGCGGCGGCCGCTACGACAACCTGACGGGCATCTTCGGTATGCCCGGACTCTCGGGTGTGGGCATATCATTCGGTGCCGACCGCATCTATGACGTCCTCAACCAGCTCAACCTCTATCCCGCCACGGTGAGCACGGCCACCCAGCTCCTCTTCATCAACTTCGGCCCCGCCGAGGCCGCCTATTGCATGCCCATTCTGGCTCAGGCGCGCCAGGCTGGCATACGGTGCGAAATCTATCCCGACGTGGCGAAGATGAAGAAGCAGATGCAGTATGCCAACCAGAAGCAGGTGCCCTTCGTGGCGCTTGTCGGCGAGAACGAGATGGCCCAGGGCGTGGTGACCCTCAAGGACATGACCTCGGGCGAACAGCAACTGCTTAGTCCGAAGGCGCTCATTGAGCGTCTGAGTGAACAATAACCGATAATCAATAGCCAATAAACCTTGACCGCCATGAAACGCTGCGCCCTGTTATTGTTGATTTTCAATTTTCAATTTTCAATCTTCAACTTATCTCGTGCCCAGACCGACATTTTCCGCACGCGCAGTCAAGCCGACATCCCCTACCGCATTCCGGCCATCGCCACCACGCGACAAGGCACGCTCGTGGCCGTGAGCGACTATCGCTACTGCCGGAGCGACATAGGAGCGGGGCGCATCGACCTGCACTTCCGCCGGTCCGTAGACCATGGACGAACCTGGGGCAACATTTATCTGCCCGAGACCATGATAGGCGACGGCGACCTCACCAAAGGCCATCAGGAGGCAGGATATGGCGACGCCGCACTGGTGGCCGACCGCAACAGCGACCGTATGTTGCTGCTCTCCTGCTCCGGCGGACCGCTTTTCGGCTACAGCACCGTCGACCACCATCAGGGTATGGCACGCTTCTACAGCGACGACGGCGGCACCACATGGTCGGCGCCGGAATACATTGGCGAGGAAACCATATACCAACCCTTGGCCCGGGGCCGATACGGAGCCATCAAGGCATGGTTCGTGGGCAGCGGACGCATCTTCCAGAGCCGCTTCGTCAGGGTGGGCAAATACTTCCGCCTCTACTGCGCCGGCGTGTCGCGCAACAACAAGGAAAACGCCAACTGGGTCATCTATAGCGACGACTTCGGCCAGTCGTGGCACTTCCTGGGCGGATACGACGCGTCGCCCGTGCCCGGCGGCGACGAGCCCAAGTGTGAGGAGTTGCCCGACGGCAACGTGCTCATCAGCAGCCGCGCCTGGGGCGGTCGATTCTATAACATCTTCACCTTCACCGACCGCCGCACAGCCCAAGGTCAGTGGGGCGAAAAGGCTTTCAGCGGAAAGGACAATGGGGGAGTGGAGGCCAACCAAAACGCCTGCAACGGCGAGGTGATGGTTGTCCGCGCCACGCGCCAAAGCGACGGCAAGAAGACCAACCTGCTCCTGCAGAGCCTGCCCTTGGGACCCGGGCGCGCCAACGTGGGCATCTACTTCAAGGACCTCGCCGACGCCGCTTCCTACGCCTCGCCACAGGCACTCGCTGCCAACTGGTCGGGCCCTTATCAGGTTACTGACAAGCCCTCGGCCTACAGCACAATGACCCTCCAGCACAACGGCAAGATAGGCTTCCTCTACGAGGAGGAAACCCACTGCGGAACGCAGGGCGGAGGCTACACCATCGTCTATCGGCCGCTCACGCTCCAGGAAATCACCAACGGGCTGTACCGCTGACCCGCCCGCGCAACACCGTAAACCTCCATCCCGCAACCCCTCACCGAGTTGCGGGATTCTTGTATCCTCCCGCCCGGGTTAACTTAACCTCCCGCCACAGGTTAACTTAACCCTCCGCCACAGGTTAACTTAACCCTTCGCCGCAGGTTAACTTAACCTCTTTCGCCCGCGACGCTTCGCACCTGCCCTCGCGACGCTTCGCACCAGCCCCCGCAACGCTTCGCTCCCATCCTCGCGAAGCGATGAATTAACACGCTTTAACATAGTTTAACGCGTGGGGGGGGGTAAACACATAACTATTTATTAAATTTGCGACCGACTAAGTGCATTTAATATGCGCCCGTGCCTTGTGCGCGCGACTAAATTAGCTAAACTATAACATAAATAACTTATCTTATTAATTAAACAAAACTAACATGAAACTAAAACATGTATTGGCCTCGGCCGTAGCACTCCTGTGCTCCGTCGCCACCTGGGCCTACACAGCAACGGATTTGACATCCGCCGGCTGGAAGGAAGTTACATCCCTTCCCACCACATCTGGTGAACTTGGACAGTACTTCTACGTATTCTATGCTACCGAAGCCGACCTTATGTTGGCTCAAGAGTCGGGTAAAGGAAAATTGGGTGATGCTCAGGAAGAAAAACTTACAGCTGTTTATCGTACACCTGCCGACCCCGCATCGGACAAAACCAAGGTGTGGATGCTTCAGTATGATGCCGCAAACCTGTGGGGTATTCGTAATCTTTCCAATCCCGCGCTCGTGATGCAGAGTCGTAGTGGCTGGCCGTGGCGCATTCAGTTTGCTTGGGAATGGCAGCAATCGGAGTGGACACGTTTTAGCTTGGCGTATGCTGACGGTAGCTGGACCATCAAGAACCAGGTGGCAAAGGCCATCAATGGCAAAAATACCTACTATGTTGGCCCTTGGAATCCAAAGGCATTTGCAGACAATAATGTAGTAGCCGGTAACAAGGAAGGAGATGATGTTGGCCACTTCAAGATTTATGCCATGTCACGTGCCGACTATTATGCTTCCAGCCTCGCATCTGTGTTTAGCGGAGCTACCAAGGCTTCTCCCGCAGATGTAACTACGATGGTTGCTAATGCAGGGTTTGAATACCGTGACTTCGCTTGGACGCGCACTGGAACTTATGGCAACCAGCAGTGGGGCAATGGTTCTATGGAATCAAGGAATAACAACGCGGTAAGCGTGACTCAGAACATAGTTGAAGTTCCCAATGGTTTGTATAAGGTGACAGTCGATATGATTGCAGGTCCCAACAAGGCATTGAATGCATATCTCTATGCAAGTGCCGACAACGAGGTAACGGCAAATGTAACGGCTAATGCCAGTAAGGATAATTATGGTACCATGAACTCCGAGGTGGCTGGCAAGACACTGACTGCTGATAATATATCTGTCACTAACAGTTCTTTGACGCTTGGCTTTAAGGATCCCGCAACGGGCGACGGCTGGCTATGTGTTGACAACTTCAAGTTGTATTACTACGGTCCTACCATTGCTGGTAATGCCACCGAGTTTACTTCTGGCAGTGATGTCACGGCAGGACAATGGTATTATTTTGATGTTGCAGCCACAGGAGACTATGATTTCACCACGACGGATGCCCTGACCAACATCGTTTATACCCCGGTCGGCACCACACTGATAGAAGATGTAGATGGTGTAACAACCAATCCGACAGCAGTCACGACTCTGACGAAAGGGCGCATCTATTTCAAGGCTTCCGAGAATGCTACGGTAACCATCGCGCCCAATGCTTATATCTATACTGTAGGTGCAGCAACTACGAGTTTCAGCAACGACGACTATCTGGGTGCTCTTACTACAGTTTCCTATAAGTTTGCAGATTCTGAATCGAACGACCCTGCTGCTTCTTTTGCTATCCTAAATGGCGAAGCCAAAGCTTCCTTGAAGAAGAACGGCGCAGAGGTTGCTACGGGTGAGCTCTCACTTAGTGGAAATGTGCTCACGGCAACCTTCTCAGCTGTCACTCTTGAACAGGGCGCTTCAGACTACAGCGTGAGCCTTCCTGCCGATATTGTCGGATATGCTGGTCATGCCTCTAACGAAGCCGTTGGACTCACCTTTAAAACTGGTGCTTTGGCTGATGGCACTTACTATTTCAAGCGCAATGATGCCGACTATCGTTATCTCACTCGTGGCGGTAACTTTGGTACGGAGGCTGTTACCGACCGCTTTGGCATAGCCTTTGAGACTGCCATCCAGGCAAATGGTAAATACACCTTGAAGAACGTTGACCATTCGCTTGTAGCGAAAAAGAACGTATACCTTAACTATGATGGTAGTACTTATACAGATCAGGACAATGCGTATAATTGGAAGATTACCGCTACCAGTGGCGGCTTCTATCTTAAGACTACGGATGAAGCAAGTTTCATCACGACGGCTCATCAAGCAACTTATGACTACAACTATATCTCCGCTACGGCAACAGAGGGTGAAGCCATCGTGTGGACTCCTATGAGCAAGAGCGAATACCTTGACGACCTCACCGATCGCACGGATGCTGAGGCAGCAGCTATCGCAAGGGCCGCAGGCATTAGCGCATCGACGCAGGCTGACCTGCTTACGGCTCTATCAGCAAAAACTGCTCAAGATGCAACAGGATACATTACCAATCCCACTTTGTCTACTAATGCTGATGGTTGGACCAATGTACAGTATGAAGGTCAACGCAAACAGGATGCTATCCGTTTCAATGGCGGTGCCGAGGTTTGGAGCTACATTGGCGGTGCCAAGCAGACAATATCCAACCTGCCCGAGGGCGTGTACAAAGTTACTGTGAAGTCAACTTGGCGTATTGCTGATGCAGCAGAAGCGAATTTGGCTGGAAACGAGGCTAACGTGACCGCGTGGATTTATGCTTCCGCTGGTAGTACGACAGATTATACTCAGCTCAAGAACTGGTATGATACCAAGCCAGCAAATAATGCGGCTATCATCAATTCCACCACCGACGACTACGTTAATACTGTTTATGTCTATGTCCCAGCAGGCGAAGACTTGACCATCGGTATCGCTCAACCGTCGTGGTGTGGTGTGCCTTGGATGCCTTTCGCTGGTTGGACGCTGACATATTATACAGATAACCCTGTACAATTCAACAAGGCTTATATTGCTGCCCAAAAGGGTGACATCACGGGCCTCATCAATGGCACGTTCGATGCCAATGCTGCCGGATGGGATGGATATACGTCATACTGGGCCAATCAGAATTGGACAAATCGAGGCTGGAGAGGAGATGTCCAAAGTGGTTGGATCGAAACGACTTCTACTGGAACGATGACTACCACTTTGACTAACATGCCTGTCGGTACGTATAAGGTTGTTGCTGCAGCACGCTCATACATTGGTGGTAAACTGAAGGCCCAGGTGGCTGGTGGTGATTACGGAGATGAACTGACAGGAACTGGCGATGCTGCTCCCGCTGAGGGCACAATGGAAATCAATACCAACGGTGTGGAGATGCCGTATAGCAGTCTCGGTGGCTTCACGACTGTCCTTGAAGGCCACAACTGGCACTGGATTACCGCTACTGGAACTCTTGCCGAAGATGGCGACCTCGTCATCAACTTCAATACAACTGGTAATGGGTGGATGGCCATTGACGACGTGCATCTCTACTGCACTCAACTCGACGGCACAAGCTACACCATGACTTTGGATAACATCACTGCTAATAGGACTGTAGAAAATACGGGTAATAAAAGCGTCGTGACTTGTGATATCAAGACCACTAACCCGAATGTCATCCTTCGCAGTGTCGGTGGCGGTAATATTACGACTGCTGCAGGTCAGTCCATGAATAACCTCATGTATAAGACAAAGGGCTATTGTTATATTGACAAACTTGTACTTTACGATGGTTTCGAATACACTGACTATGAGGAGAAAACCGGTTATTTCTGTTACGATGCAACGTTCTATCGTAATATCCCCGAAAATACCTGGTGCTCTTTGATGATTCCTTTCTGGCCCAATACGGCGCTGACGAAGATGTATCCTTCTTCATTTGATGGCAAGACGGGCGTACTGTCATTCTCTGATGTCACGACTGCAACATGTTGGAATAATGAGCCAATGCTCGTCAAGAGTGCATCAGCGTTAACTGCAATCACTGGTAAGAGGCAAGGCAATACTAAGGGAGATGCTTCTGGTATAGGTTATGGTGATGAAACCGATGGTTATAATACAGTTGTTGCAGATGCTCTTACCATGAAAGGTACTTATGCCAAAATTGAGGACATTTCTTCCTTGGGTGGTACGAATTACGTTCTTGGTACGGACAACAAGCTCTACAAGGTAGACAGCACCGTGAGCCTCGCTCCGTTCCGCGCTTATTTCACCGTGGATGCCGGTACCGGCGTGAAGGCTAACATCATTACCCTGAACCTCGACGGCACGGAGACGGCTATCGAATGTATCGACAACGTGCAGACCGCGAAGGGCAACGGTGTGATTTACAACCTGGCCGGCCAGCGCCTGAGCAAGATGCAGAAGGGCGTGAACATCGTGAATGGTAAAAAGATTTTCGTTAAGTAACTTATAGGAGAAACAGATTATGGAAAAGAAAACATATATTGCACCTGTCACGCTCTCCCTTATGGTGAAGACCTGCGGCATGATTGCCACGAGCATCACAGGCACCCAAAATGTCGATGGTCTCGGCTTTGGCGGTGGAACTTCCGAGGGCAATATTACTGCCGGCAATGTCAAAGGCAGCAACGACTGGGACATCTGGGGTAGCGAAGACTACGAAGATGAGTATTAAGTAATGTGAAGAAACACCGAGGGTGTGCCCGGGAACTGTCGCGACGACACGCCGCCCGGGTGGTAGCCCAAAGGTTATAGTAAGTTTTTATAACGGGTCCGGCCAAGAGGGTTTCCTCGTGGCCGGACCTTTTTTATGTGCCTGCGCGCGGAAATACATAAAAATATTTGGTATTTAAGGCGGTATTTCGTACCTTTGCAAGCCGATTATTATCAGGGGTGCCTTTTTGGCCCCCGAATCTGTGTGTGAATAGCCCATTTCCATTGGCCTGGATGGGCGGTTCGGGAATCACAGAGGAAGCGAGGCAACTTAGTGCCTCGAAACGTAATAAAGTATAGTAACGAACATTAAACAACTGAAATGGACACATTAAGTCAGAAGACCACCAACGTGAACAAGGTGACCGCAACGAAGGAGTGGGTAGTTGTTGACGCTACCGACCAGGTGCTGGGTCGTATGTGCACGAAAGTGGCAAAAATGCTGAGAGGTAAGTACAAGCCCAACTTCACTCCCCACGTGGATTGTGGCGATAACGTAATCATCGTGAATGCAGACAAGATTGTGCTGACCGGCCAGAAGATGACCGACCGCGTTTATCTGCGCTACTCGGGCTACCCCGGTGGTCAGAAGAAGTCGACACCTGCTTCCATCATCGCTAAGAAGAATGGCTACGAGAAGCTGATTCGCAAGGTGGTGAAGGGCATGCTGCCCAAGAACAAGCTGGCCGACCGCCTGATTGCCAACCTCTACATCTACGAGGGCAGCGAGCACAAGCAGGAAGCCCAGAGCCCCAAGACAATCGATATTAACCAGTTCAAATAATAACGAAAGATGGAAGTAGTTAATGCACTTGGTCGCCGTAAGAGCGCCGTTGCCCGCATCTATGTAACTGAGGGTTCGGGTAAGATTACCATCAACAAGCGTGACCTCACAGAATATTTCCCCAGCTCTATCCTGCAGTTCGTGGTTAAGCAGCCCCTGACTACGGTAGACGCCGTTGAAAAGTACGATATCAAAGTAAACCTCACAGGTGGCGGCTACACCGGCCAGTCTCAGGCTCTGCGCCTGGCTATCGCCCGCGCACTGGTGAAGATTAACGCCGAGGACAAGAAGGCACTGCGTGCCGAAGGCTTCATGACCCGCGATAGCCGTGAGGTTGAGCGTAAGAAGCCCGGACGTCCCAAGGCACGTCGTCGCTTCCAGTTCAGCAAGCGTTAATATATACCTTATTATATATTATATACGCGCGAGAGAACTGAGAATCGCTGTTTAGCATCTAAACCTGCCCGACTCCTATAATCGGGGGACTACCCGCAGGTTGATTCTAAAGAATTCAAAAGAAAGTAAACAACAACAAAAAACAAAACTATGTCAAGAACAAACTTTGACCAACTCCTGGAGGCTGGCTGCCACTTTGGCCACCTCAAGAGAAAATGGAATCCCGCCATGGCTCCCTATATCTTCATGGAGCGCAATGGCATTCACATCATCGACCTCCACAAGACCGTGGCTATGGTTGACGTTGCTGCCGAGGGTCTGAAGCAGATTGCCAAGAGCGGCAAAAAGATCCTGTTCGTTGCTACGAAGAAGCAGGCCAAGAGCATAGTTGCCGAGAAGGCTACTGCAGTTAATATGCCATACGTTATCGAGCGTTGGCCCGGTGGTATGCTCACCAACTTCCCCACCATCCGCAAGGCCGTGAAGAAGATGTCGACCATCGACAAGCTGATTGCCGACGGTACGTACAGCAACCTGTCGAAGCGTGAGCTCCTGCAGGTTTCCCGTCAGCGCGCCAAGCTGGAGAAGAACCTTGGCAGCATTGCCGAACTGAACCGCCTGCCCAGCGCACTGTTCGTTGTGGACGTGATGAAGGAGCAGATTGCCGTTCGCGAGGCTAACCGCCTGGGTATCCCCGTGTTCGCAATGGTGGACACTAACAGCAACCCCGACAACGTCGACTTCGTAATCCCCGCTAACGACGACTCTGCAAAGAGCATCGAGGTTATTCTGGATGCCTGCATCGCCGCTATCAACGAGGGTCTGGAAGAGCGCAAGGTAGAGAAGGCCGACGCCGACGCTGCCGCCGCCAGCCAGAAGGACGGCAACGAGGCCGAGGAGGCTGAGGAGGTTGCTGAGGCTCCCGCTGCTGCCGAAGAAGAAGAGGCCGCAGAGTAAATTCGTAATATCGTAATTTCGTAATAACGTAAAATTGATTGTACTATGGAAGTTACAATGAATGATATCAAGAAGCTCCGCGAAATGACGGGCGCCGGTCTGGCCGACTGTAAGAAGGCCTTGGCTGAGAGCGACGACATGGACGGTGCTGTAGCATACCTCCGCAAGAAGGGTGCCGCCGTGGCTGCCAAGCGCAGCGACCGCGACGCCGCTGAGGGTTGCGTACTGGTGAAGGCCGAGAACGGATTCGGTGCAATCATCGCCCTGAAGTGTGAAACCGACTTCGTTGCCAACAATGCCGATTTCGTTGCTCTGACCCAGCAGATTCTGGATGCCGCCGTTGCCAACAAGTGCAAGACGCTGGACGAGGTGAAGGCTCTGCCCATGGGCGACGGCACCGTACAGGATGCTGTTGTTGCACGTAGCGGTATCACCGGTGAGAAGATGGAGCTCGACGGCTACAACGTACTTGAGGCTGCCTACATCGCTACCTACAACCACATGAACCGCAACGGCCTGTGCACCATGGTTGCCCTGAGCAAGCCCGTTGCCGACGAAACTGTTGGTAAGAACATCGCCATGCAGATTGCAAGCGCTGCTCCCGTAGCCGTTAACGAAAGCGGTGTTGCCCAGGAAGTGAAGGACAACGAGTACAACGTTGCCATCGAGAAGACCAAGGAAGAGCAGGTACACAAGGCAGTTGAGGCTGCCCTGCGCAAGGCCGGCATCAACCCCGCACACGTTGACAGCGAGGACCACATGGAGAGCAACATGGGTAAGGGCTGGATTACGGCCGAGGATGTTGCCCGCGCCAAGGAGATTATCGCCACCGTAAGCGCCGAGAAGGCTGCCAACCTGCCCGCTGCAATGATTGAGAACATTGCCAAGGGCCGTCTGAACAAGTTCCTGAAAGAGAACTGCCTGCTCAGTCAGGAGTACATCTGGGACAAGAACCAGACCGTTGAGCAGTACCTGAAGTCTGTCGACAAGGACCTCACCGTTGTTGACTTCAAGCGCTTCACCCTCCGCGCCGAGTAATCGACCACAGATACATTAAATAGGGGACCCCGAGAGAACGATTAACTCTCGGGGCCTTTTTGTGTCTGAGAAATGTAAGGATGGCTGTTATTGTTCTTTCGCAGCTACGTATTGACTGGGTGTCTGCCCAGTGAGGCGCATAAAGACTTCGCCGGCAGAAATGTCGGGCGGCGTCTTCCATTTTCCGCTATTTATTCGTACCTTTGCGACTATTATGAAGATATTTGCAGTGGGAATGAACTATCAGGAGCACAATAAAGAACTCCATGATACGTTATATAATAGGACAGCCCCCGTTATCTTTACCAAGGCTGATTCGGCATTGCTGACAGGAGGTAAACCCTTCTTCGTGCCCGACTTCACGCGGCAGTGTGAGTATGAAACGGAATTGGTGGTGAGAATCTGTCGTCTCGGGCGGAGCATCGCTCCACGTTGGGCACATCGGTACTACGACCAGGTGACAGTTGGCATTGACTTCACGGCTCGCGACCTGCAGCAGCAACTTCGCAGTCAGGGCTTGCCTTGGGAGATATGTAAAGGATTCGACGGTAGCGCGGCAGTGGGGGAGATGGTGATGAAGGATGCTCTTCCCGATGTGCAAAACCTGCACTTCAGTCTCGAAAAGAACGGCAAGACTGTGCAAACGGGATACACGGGCGACATGCTCTTTGGCGTTGACGAGGTCGTGAGCTATATCAGCCGTTTCTTCACCCTGAAGATGGGAGACCTCATCTACACGGGAACTCCGGCAGGAGTGGGGACGGTAAGCGAAGGCGACCATTTGGTAGGCATCCTTGAGGGCAGGAAAGTTTTGGAGTTCAATGTGCGTTAAAAGACTCACGGAGAAGACGGAGAGACCGTGAAAGGCAAGATGAGTATAAAGAATTATATTATATATATGTATGGCAGGGCTTGTGTTAAGTTCTGTTTACTGTTGCTCTCGATATTCTCTTGTCTTCCCTTGCAGGCACAGGAAATAACGACCCTGGACTGGGAGGAACTTCGCATTGATTCTCTGTTGCCAGTCTACACTGAGGTGATACCGCTGGAAACAGATTATCGCAGATTCAAATACTCCGTATCGGTGGAATACCCCGAATGGGGACAGCTAACGGCCGAAGAGATTCGACGCATAGAGGAAATCGGCAAGCCCATAGCCGACACGCTTCAGATATCGTCGGCAGTAAGTGTCAGCCGCAAGCGCGGTATGCTGGATATTGCCTTTATGCCCATCGTCAAGCAGGGAAAGAATTATCGGAAACTACTTAGTGCAATTATCACGGTTACTCCTATTCCCAAAGCACATTACGTACGCAGAAATGCAGCTGCCGGCGAACGCTATGTGCGCCAGAGCGTGTTGGCGCAAGGTCGGTGGGTCAAAATAAGCATTCCTTCTGATGGAATGTATCGCCTCACTCGTGCTGCCCTGAAGAAAATGGGCTTTTCGAATCCCGATAATGTCCACCTCTATGGTTATGGAGGCTACCGCTTGAACGAAGTGTTGGAACCCGACAACGAATATGATGATCTGCAGGAAGTTCCTCTTTATAAAGCGGATAGCAATACGTGGCTTTTCTGGGGCAATGGGTTGATGTATTGGGAAGGCAACACGCGTGTGTTTAATCCCTATAGTACGCGTGCCTGCTATTTCCTGACCGAAACGGATGCCCCCTCAGCCATTTCTACGGTTTCTTCCGAGGCCGTTCCCGTTGCTACTTATTCTTCATTCACTGACCATGTACTATACGAAAAGGATGAGTATGCGTGGTTCAGTACTGGTCGAAACCTCTATGAGAATGTGGACTATGGTGCCAGCAATAGTCATAGCTATAAGCTGAGCACACAGAATAGTCTCGGCAATGAATCGCTGACAATAGCCTTTACGGCTGGGGCTTCATCGCAAACCCAACTTACGCCTGTCGTGAACGGAAACACATTGTCGAACATGACGCTTTCCGCCCTCGGCCGCTATTCTTATGCAACGCAGAGCGTACGTACTACCGACGTCAGCCAATATGCTTCGGGCCGCGATTGGGCGATACGTCTGACAAGCACAGCCGGCAATCCAGCCCGCCTCGACTACCTTGCACTCCATTATTCCCGCTCCATCACTCCTGCGTCGGGTTATGTGGCTTTTTCGGTGTCCGACGCTCGGCCGGTAAGTTATAAGATTTCAAGCGCAGGGCCGGTCGTGATGCGCATAGGCGAACCTGGTGTCCCGGCTTGTATTATGCAGGGCACACAGAATGGAACGGAATATGAGGTGACAGTGGACGATGGCTCGCGTCGTTACGTAGCATTTGAACCGGACTACGAATTTCCTCAGCCTACTGTCGTCGGCGAGATAGAAAACCAGAACCTGCATGGCCTCGATAGTATCGATATGGTTATTATCGTTCCGGCAAGTGACAAACTGACGTCCCAGGCCGAACGCTTAGCCGAGGCCCATCGTACGCACGACGGGTTGCGAGTGGAAGTGGTGCGCGCAGACCGCATCTACAATGAGTTTTCCAGTGGAACCCCTGATGCAACGGCTTACCGACGATTGATGAAGATGCTCTATGACCGTGCCGGGAGTGATGATGTCGCACCGCGTTATCTCTTGCTGTTTGGAGATTGTGCTTGGGATAACCGCATGCTTAGCACCGCATGGCGTAACTATAACCCCGACGATTACTTGCTTTGCTTCGAGAGCGAGAATAGCTTTAGCGACACACAAAGTTATGTGCTGGAGGACTATTTTGGTTTGCTCGATGATGGTGAGGGCGCACGCCATACGACTGACAAGGTAGACTTGGGCGTGGGACGCTTCCCCGTTACTAATGCGAAGGAAGCTAAAATCATGGTGGACAAGACCATCAGCTTCCTTACTAATGGCAATGCCGGAACTTGGAAGAATCAAGTGTGGATGTTGGGAGATGATGGTGACAATAATGGGCATTTGAAAATGGCAGACAATGTTGCCGAGGAAGTGATGCAGCGTAATCCCGAGCTCGAGGTGCGCAAGGTGATGTGGGATGCCTATACCCGTGTCTCAACGCTCACAAGCAATACCTATCCAGAGGTGAAGAAACTGATTCAAGACCAGATGGACAAGGGCGCTCTGGTGATGAACTATACCGGCCATGGCTCAACCTATACGCTTTCGCATGAGTTCGTGCTCAAGTTGGAGGACTTCAAGGGCTTTCGCAGCGAGAATATGCCCCTTTGGGTTACAGCTGCATGCGATATTATGCCCTTCGACGGTCTGGCAGAAAACATAGGTGAGGCTGCGGTGCTCAACGAGAATGGTGCTGCTGTGGCCTTCCTGGGAACAGCACGTACGGTGTATATGGATCAGAACTTCCACCTCAACCGCTGGTTCATGAATTATCTTTTCGCCACGGATAGTCAGGGGCGTCGTTATAGTGTTGGCGATGCACTACGTCTGGCAAAGTGCCAGCTCGTAGATGAAAATGTTGAGGGCGGACAGAAACAAAACAAACTCCAATATGCCCTGCTTGGCGACCCGGCTCTGGTGTTCGGCGCTCCGCTCAATAGGGTTGTCCTCGATAGTATTAATGGGGTTGAAGTTACAGCCTCCGACCAGCCGATACAGTTGCAGGCGGGCCAAAAGGTTAGATTGTCGGGCCATATTGAGAACGCTCAGCACGCATCGTTGTCTGACTTCAGTGGAATCGTTATGGCTCGCCTTTTCGATAGCTTCGAAACAATTGTATGTAAGAACAACGCAAATGTCGGCAATGGGCCTTTCGAATTTCGCAGTAGGGAGAAGGTTCTCTTTAGTGGGCAAGACTCTGTGCGCGCCGGAGAGTTCACCTTCAACTTCGTGATGCCCATCGACATTAACTACAGCAATGAGAGCGGAAGACTCGTATTTTATGCCATCAATGATAGCCTCGATACTGAGGCCAATGGCTACAGCGAATCGTTTACCGTGGGAGGCGTAAGCTCGTCGTCTGACGATGACAGCGAGGGCCCGCAGCTATATGCCTATCTGAACACTGAGGACTTTGAAAATGGCGGTCGCGTAAATTCCACACCATACTTTGTTGCGCAGTTGAGTGACGAAAGCGGCATCAATTACAGCGGCAGCGGTTTGGGGCACGACTTGTTGCTCACTATCGATGGCGACGCTTCGCAGACCTATATCCTGAATGACTACTATACAGGAGAGTTCGGCGACTTTACCCGCGGAGTAGTGGGCTATAGTATTCCACAGCTTGAAGAGGGACGGCACTCGCTCACGTTCCGCGCGTGGGACCTCCTCAATAATTCATCCTCTACCACGCTCGACTTTGTGGTAGACGGTGACCTCAAGCCGGTAATGCTAAATCTAACGGCCAGCCAGAACCCGGCTTTAGTCTCAACCAACTTTATCGTTTCTTATAACTTCCCGGGGACCGATTGTGATCTCCTTATCGAGGTCTTCGACTTTGCAGGCCGCCGCATGTGGGCAAAGTCTCTCGTAGCCAACACGAATACTGGGCAATGCTCAGTGCCTTGGAATCTTACGATGTCGGGTGGCGGCCGTTTATTCTCGGGAGTCTACTTCTATCGTGCCACACTCAGCAGCGGGGGAAGTAAGAAGGTGAGCAAGACACAAAAAATCGTCATTCATGGCAATAAATAGGCCATCTTGACGTTTTATAAATGTATGTTGACAAATAACCATTACCGGATACTTCTGTTTGTACTTGTGCTCATGGGTGTGAGTGCCCGTGCTGAGGACAAGAAGAATATGTTCAACCCTGTGAACTACACCGTCACTTCCTTGGCCATTGCACCTGATGCGCGAGGCGGTTCTATGGGTGACTTGGGTGTTGCCACCGAGGCTGATGCAAATTCACAATATTGGAATCCTGCGAAGTATCCTTTCAACGTGGCACGAGCAGGTGTTAGTGCATCTTACACACCGTGGCTTCGCAAGTTGGTAAATGATATTAATTTAGCAAATCTCTCAGGTTTCTATCGCATAGGCGACTATAGTGCGCTATCTGCATCGCTACGTTTCTTCTCGTTGGGTGAGGTCAGGCTCGAAGACTCGGATGATGCCATGACTATTAACCCCTATGAAATGGCTGTTGATGTAGCCTATAGCCGTATGCTTAGCCAATGCTTTTCGATGGGTGTGGCCATGCGCTTTATCTATTCAGATATTACTTATGACTATACGGCCGAAAGTAAGGCGGGAAAGGCTTTTGCCGCTGATATCGCGATGTATCGCAATGGATATTTTATGATGGGCAACCGCGAGTGCTCCTTCGCATGGGGTTTGAACATCAACAATATTGGTTCCAAGATATCCTTTGGCGGAGATGACAACTCGGAATTTATCCCCACAAATTTCCGTCTGGGATGCAATATGACCATACCGTTCAACCAATACAATCGTTTGTCGTTTGCAGCAGATGCCAATAAGTTACTCGTTCCCACCTATCCCAAGCAAAATGACGGTGAGACGGATGTGGAATACACCGACCGAGTACAACGGGAATATTATGACGTTTCGCCCATTTCTGGTATTTTCAAGTCGCTTCACGATGCACCGAATGGATTCAAGGAGGAAATGCAGGAGATACAATGGAGCGTGGGTATGGAGTATAACTACAATGATCGCTTCATGCTTCGTGGCGGATATCATCATGAGCACGCCAATAAGGGTAATCGTAAATATGTTACTGCCGGCGCTGGATTCAAGATGAGTGTCTTTGCGATTGATGCAGCGTATGTGTTCTCTACCTCGCAGTCGAATCCCCTCGACCAAACAATGCGCTTTACGCTTTCGTTCGACCTCGATGGCATGAAGGATCTTTTCGGCAAAAAGGGAGGAGGCAAACGCAGACCTAAACGTAGGTAGGATGAACATACGTGTAGGCATGGGATACGATGTGCACCAGCTGGTGTCGGGGCGCGACCTTTGGTTGGGTGGCATCCTCGTTCCTCACACCTTCGGACTCTTGGGCCATAGCGATGCCGACGTGCTCATTCATGCCATCTGCGATGCATTGTTGGGAGCAGCTAACATGCGTGATATCGGTTATCACTTTCCTGATACCAGTGGTGAATACCACAACGTCGACAGCAAGATACTTTTGAAAAAAACAGTTGAGCTCATTGCCACTCGCGGCTATCATGTCGGTAATATTGACGCAACCATTTGTGCTCAGCGCCCCAAGCTAAACCCTTACATACCCGAAATGCAACAGTGCCTGGCCGAGGTTATGGGCATTCCGGTTGACGATGTTTCCATCAAGGCCACCACAACTGAAATGCTTGGTTTCACTGGGCGTGAGGAAGGTATCTCGGCTTATGCCGTAGCTCTTATCGAGCGACTTTAACTACAAGATGACATATAAAAAACCACGACTCTCTATCAAGGGAGTCGTGGTTTTGCTTTATTGCAGCAGGCAATAAACAGAATGCTGTGTAGGCTATTTGCTGTTCTTGGTTAGGAAGATGTGGGCAATCAAACCTGCAATAATCAGGAAAAGACCTGAGAACTGAACGGGATTGAAGTCTACCAACTCTGCCAGATAGCTGATTAAAAGCACGATGGCTCCCAACACAATCAACAGTACGCCTAAATACTTTTTCATAATGAATATTGTTTTATTGTTTTGTTATCATATTACAGTTTGCAAATTAACATAAAATTATCGACATAACGAAACTTTTCTGCATATTTCATGTCTTAATTGCCCTATATCTGTGATTCTCTGCGCCAAAATAAGGAAAATGCTTGGCCCTTTCGCAAAAAAACACTACCTTTGTGCCGCTTTAAGCACAAATAACATTTTTAATTAATTAAAACGTATTATGAACCAGTACGAAACCGTTTTCATTTTAACTCCCGTTTTGTCTGATGACCAGATGAAGGAAACGGTAAACAAGTTCAAGGGCCTGCTCACCGATAATGGTGCAGAGATGCTCAACGAAGAGTTGTGGGGCCTGAAGAAGTTGGCTTATCCTATCCAGAAAAAGTCTACGGGTTTCTATGTGATGTTTGAGTTCAAGGCACAGCCCGAGCTCATCAAGAAGTTGGAAGTAAACTTCCGTCGTGACGAACGCGTCATTCGTTTCTTGACAATCAAGAACGAGAAGTATGCCGCCGAGTACGCTGAGAAGAGACGTAACAAACAATCTAACAAGGAGGAGGCTTAACTATGGCACAGCAATCAAGTGAAATCCGTTATCTCAACGCTCCCGCTATCGACACGAAGCGTAAGAAGTATTGCCGTTTCAAGAAGAGCGGTATCAAGTATATCGACTACAAGGATC
>SAMEA3663184__coassemble_27_pt1 | contig 67980 bp, 60 predicted proteins | sample SAMEA3663184__metabat2_low_PE_010 | metagenome-assembled genome bin SAMEA3663184 (sample SAMEA3663184) | pig gut metagenome | biome: pig gut; feature: pig-associated habitat; material: faeces | place: Denmark | collected 2012 | reverse complement strand
GCTGCAAAGATACAACTTTTTTCTTTCATCCCCCACTAATCTTCCGCTGAGCCGACATGAACGCATGGCTTAATTCCCTTTGAGCATATACACCATCACCTACTCTCCTAAGTAACTACTGCCACAGGGCTATGTAATTCTTGGCCGCACCCATTACCTCCCTACCAACATCTAAATCCCACAAAGAAAAAGCCCCCGTTAAAGGACGAGGGCGGAACCTAATGTTTTCACAACGGAATAATCCTTATTGTGATTTGCTTAAAATTAGTTCGACAAAATACTAACTTTAAAGCAAATCACAACTGTATTTACACGGACTTGTAAACGTACTTAGTTGTTTATGCTACTGCAAAGATACAAAATTAAGGATTCGCGAGATGTTTGCGCGCTTAAACGATTTTCCAATAACCAGTTTTGTTTGACCCTATTCGTTCTATCAAACCGGCTTCCCGAAGGACGGATATATGGTTTCGTACCATTCTGCCACTTAGTCCTACCGATGCCCCTAACTCCTCAGCAGTGGAACGAGGATTCTCTTTTATCTTTTGATACACTTCCCAGGCAACGTCAGAAACTTGCGGGTACTTTAACCTTAATTTATTAGGCAGTTTACTAGGCAATTTATTAGGCAATTCTTCTCCTTGGTGCAATTTCAGTGCCTTGAAGATTTCGCCGAGCATGAAGTCGATGAAGGGGCCCGACTGCCCCGCCTGGGTGCTGGCAGCGATGGCATCGTAGTACTGCTGTTGGTTGGCATATACCATGTTTTCTACAGGCAGGTGCTCGAACAGCGGGTGGAGCTTACCAAGAATGAGCGACTGCCACAGGCGGCCCATGCGGCCGTTGCCGTCGAGGAAGGGATGGATAAACTCAAGCTCGTAGTGGAACACGCACGAGCGGATGAGCAGATGGTCCTTTGACTTCTTTAGCCAATCAAAGAGGTCGCCCATTAGCTGGGGCACGCGGTCGGCAGGGGGGGCCAGATGCACCAGTCCATTCTCGCTATACACGCCCACGCCGCCATGACGATACTTGCCTGGATGGTCCACTAATGCCTGCATCATCACACCGTGTGCCCTGAGCAGGTCTTTCTCCTTGAAGGCATCCAGTGTGGGATAGAGTTCGTAGGTCTTGATGGCATTCTTCACCTCCTGAATCTGACGGATGGGCGCGACGATGTGCTTGCCGTCGAGGATGTCGCGCACATCGTTCTCGCTCAGCGTGTTGCCCTCGATGGCCAGGGATGAGTAGATGGTCTTGATGCGGTTGGCCTTACGCAGCCGCAGGCTGTCTTCCTGTTCCAGACGGATGGCGTAGCGTTCCATCTGTGCCGAAATCTTGGCTACCATGTTAATAGCCTCTGCGCTGACCGTGAAGGGCGGCGTGTATGTCGGTTCTTTGCTCATCATCACAGTTCTTTTATGATGGCTTGTCTTTTTGATTCGCCCCACAAATATACTGAATAGTCTCGATATATGCAAAAAGGCACGCACAGATGGGGCGGCGGAGGGGCGATTTGGGGGGCTCGTCGACGCAGGGAGCGGTTGTTTATGCTACTGCAAAGGTGCTAATTTTTAAGCAAATCACAACATATTGAGGAATCACGACTCTTCGTCAAATGGCAAGGCATCGAGGAAGCGGTCAAAGTCACTCTGGAAGAGGCGGTCCTGTACGATGCGATACTTCTCAAACTCCGTCTCAGCATGTTGTACGGCTTCTTCGCGGCTTACGCTGCCGGCATTGTCGAGAATGGGGCGCTCGTCGCTCGAGAGATAGGCATCGATACGCTTCGCCCAGTCCTCCATCGTCATCGGGATATGCCGCTTGGCACGACTCTCGGCAAACTCCAGCACGGCCGTCACGATGCGCCCCATATCCTCCAGTTCCAGTTGTTTCAGATAGTTCTTGGCAATCGTCACATCTGTCTTGACAATCTTTCCTTCGGGCGCATTCTCCCAAGTCGTCAGTCCCATGTGCTCCTTGTCGGCATCGGCCCGTTCCATTATCAGTTCGGCAGCAGTGCGCCCATGAACGGCGTAATGCATTTTATTTTGAATCATCTTAAAGAACTGTCGCGTCGTCGGCGCATCCTTGTTGTAGTCCATGCTGGTGGCATAAATATCTGTCAGCTTCTGGTAGAAGCGACGTTCGCTCAGGCGGATTTCCCGTATCTCGGCCAGCAGGTGCTCAAAGTAGTCTTCCCCCAAGAAGGCGCCATTCTCCATGCGCTTCTTGTCGAGCACATAACCGCGAATGGCATACTGCCGCAACACACTCGTTGCCCACTGTCGGAACTGCGTGGCGCGGATGGTGTTCACACGGTAGCCCACGGCGATGATGGCATCAAGACTATAAAATTTAGTGTTATACGTTTTACCGTCTTCGGCAGTATGTGCAAATTTTGCACACACTGCCTCTTCCTTCAGTTCTAACGACTCGAAGATGTTCCCCAGATGTTTTGTGACGACACTCCTGTCGCAGTCAAACAATGTAGCTATAGCCTTCTGCGTAGCCCAGATATTTTCATCCCTGTAGTACACTTCTACGCCTTGTTCCTTACTCTCCACCTGGAATATCAGGAACTCTGCCGTACTGTTTCTTATTTCATGCTTCTTCGCCATTAACAGTCACAAGTTACACTTTTCGCCCTACAAATATACTGAATAGTTTCGATATATGCAAAAAGGCACGCCCAGGGCTGACCGGCAGCGAACAGGCGAAAGCCAGCGCCCCCCAAAGGACAAGAGAGAAAACGAAACGGAGGAAAAAACGAGTGGCCGTGCCCCAATGACGAGGCACGGCCACTTTGTTATGGTAACCCGTGGCTCCCTCCCCCGCGGAGGGGGGAAGGAGACGGGCAGGGGAACATGTTACTTAATGAGCTGCTTCTTGCCGTTGATGATGAGCACACCCTTGGCATTGCGGCTAACGCGGCGACCGTTCATGTCGTAGATAACAGCCTTGCCATCCTCGGTAGCGAGGGCGTTGATGCCCGTTGCAACAGAGAAGGTGATGGTGTAGGTAGCCTTGTTGTTGGGGAAGTTCTCCGTATCCTTATCAGCAACAGTGATGACAATCTGGGTCTCGCCTACCTCGGTGGGATAAGCAACGTCTACGGTAACATCCTCAGCAGCAGTTGCAACTACTACGAGTTCCTTCTCAGCGTCGTATGCGCCTTCGATGGTAGCAGCCTTGTTCTCGTCGAATGTAACGGCTTCGCCACCATAGGTTACACTGGCCAACGTGATGTCGGCAGCAACAGGGATAAGCTTGAAGCTTGCGCTGACGGTAACATTGCCAGCAGGCATTACGAAGGTGTTTTCGCTAACCTCCACGTCGTTCTCGCCAGCCTTCACGGTGAGCACGTCGAGCTCATAGCCCTCGGCGGGCGTGATGGTGAGGGTAACCTTAGTGCCTTCGATACCTACGAGCTTGTCGGCGGTGACGGTTCCGTTCTCGGTCTCAGCCACGCTTACGGTGTAGAATTCACCCACCTTCTCGAGTTTGAAGCTCTGCCATACGGTCCAGTAGTCAGGGGTCGTGGCGTCGGCAGTCAGACCGATAACGATGTCGCCGGCCTCGGCCATGTTGAAGTAAACTTCGTTCTTACCATTGCCGGCAGCGAACCAATCGGCAGCCTCTGCACGCTTGTTGGCAACAGACGATGCTACCTGAACGATGGTGGTCTTGTTCTCGCCTGCATAGACAACACCGGTCTGGTTGACGCGCTGCAGGGCAACGACGGTCAGACGGTAGTTACCAGCGGGCAGGGTTACGGTCTGGTGGAAGTCGGCAGCAGCCTTGTTCCAGTATTCGCAGACGCCGTCGGAAGCATCACCGAAGGAGTCACCCTCCCAACCGTCGATGGTCATCGGCGTGGGGTTGACAACCACAGCGGTGGTCACGTTCAACAAGCCAGTGTACTCGACACCGGCGATGTAGTTGGTGATGATGCTCTTAGCCTCGGCGATGGCGGCAGCTACCTGCTCGCTGGTGGTCAGGGCGGCCACGTCGATAACATTCAGGGCAGCAAGGCTCTCCTCGCCACACTCTACGGCAAAGGCATTACCGCGAGCGATGATGTCGTTGAGATCCTTCATCAAGAGGTCGAACGAGGAATCCTCGATCTGCCATACGTAGTTCATGTCGAGCGAGTAGTCGGCATTGGGCAGTTCAGCCTCGGTGTTGGTAACAGTCCAGTAGGTGTTGGCACCCCAGTTCGAACCTTTGGCATTGGTAGCGCGCACGGCGTACTTGCCGTCCTTCAGGAAGAATACCTGACGCTCCCAGTCGTTGCGGTCGCTTTTTTTCTCAACGTTAATCTTACCATTCTGGACAATGTCGCCCGTAGAACCATTAGTCAGGCTGGGGTTAGTGAACTTGCAGCCCAGGTTCCAGCCAGTGGGATAAGCACCATTGTCGATGGTCACAGCCTTGAAGTTGAAGCTTGCAGCCTGTTCCTTAGAAGCAACCAGCGTACCGGTTGTGGTGAGGTAGAACTTGTTCTCGCCCACCTCGGTGAATACGCGGTAGCCCTTGCCGTCCTCGATGGATGCGAGAGCCTGCTCGTAGGCATACTCCGTCTCATCCTTAGGAGCAAACTTCACGTTCTTGAAGCTGAGCCAGCTGATGTTGTTGTCGGCAGCGACGTTGAAGTTAGCCTTCAGCACGCCGTCCTCGCCTACAACGCCAACGGCCTTGAAGTTAGCCAGGAAGAACTGAGTGTTCTCAACTTGAGTGCCGGCAGCTACGTCGGTAGCCTCACCGCCGTTAACATCCATCGTGATGCCGGTGGCAGGAGCGGTGAAACCGTTCTTGGCACGAACGCGAACCCAGGCGCTCACCTCATAGAGGCCAGCGGTCAGGCCGGTCATCGTGGCGGTCAGCTTGGCAGTGCCCAGAGAGTTGGCGTCGCCAGTCCAGTACTCGAAGAAGGGTACCTTGAACTCTGAACCGTCTTTCTCGCCTTCCTCGCTCCAAGTGTTGATGTAGAGTGCAGTGTCGAACTCCTTAGCCTGAACGTCGTTGATGGTCCATGCAGAGAGCAGGAAGTCGTCAGCCGTGTTGGCAGCGTGCCAAGCGTGGATGGTGGCGGGGTTGTCGACCTTAGTGGTCAGTGTGCCAGCCTCCCAAGCAGCCTTGTAGCCGTCGGCCTCGGCGGTGTAGGTAGTCTTGGCCTCGGCGGTGTAGACGTTGGTGCTCTCGATGAGGGCATACATGGCGTCGATGGCAGCCTTGTTGTTAACGTCCAGCTTACCCTGGTTCACGGCAGCCGTGAGACCATTGATGACAGCCTTGTAGGCTTCTTCAGTAGCCTCGATAGACTCTGTGGCTGCGATGGCAGCCTGGAGGGCTGCAACGGTGGTCTCGCTTACGTTGCCGGTGTTGGCAACCAGAGCCTCAGCCTCGGCCTTCAGGGCATTCACCTGAGCAACGAGGCCGGAGAACTTAGCTTCTGCGAGGTCGCAGTCGCCGTAGTAAGTCAGCACGAAGTTATCCCAGATACACCACAGGGCGGTGTTGGTCTCCAGCTTGGCACCAATGGTGAGCGTGCCACCCTCTTCAACCTTAACGAAGATAGGATCGATGGTGTACTTTCCGGCTGTGAAGGATTCAGAAGCTGCAGACATTTTGTCCTCAGAACCTGTCAGCAAGGGGAAGGTAGCCTTTTCCTCGTTAGCATAGAAATAAGGCAGGTTGTCGTTGTCCGAGCCATCCTGACGATAGAAGCCCTGGGCGGTCATGGCATAGACACCCTTAGGAGCGCCTTGCAGAACCTGGGTCAACGTGAACGTAGAGTGGTAGCTCTCGGCGCAGTTGTTCTTGTTGTTACCGCCAGAGAGGCTCTTGTTGCTGGCTTCTATAGTCCAGCGGTTCTCGTAGCGGTTGTTGCGACCGAAGTCGTGGTCCTCGATGAGCAACGTAGCGTCCATGGGAGCTTCAACGGTGGCGTTGGCCAGAGCAGCCTTAGCGTCGTCGAGCGACTGGATGGTCCACTCGGCATTCTTGCTGTCGGCAGCCAGGTTCTTGCCCAGCACGGTGCTGGTGCCGTCCCAACCGAAGTAGTTAGTGCCGTTGGCGATGGTGTAGTTACCATTCTCCAGCTTGGTGATGGTCAGGGCGACGGGTTGGTCGTTGTCCATGTATTCGCCGTTGAAGTAATAGTTAGTGCCACCATTGTTAACCTGCGACTCCAGCTTGTAAGTGCCGTCGCCATTGGGGTCGAGCTTCACGTATTCGGGATGAGCGACGAGAGAGGCCTGTGTGCCCCAGTCGTTACCGGCGCCCCAGAACATACCAGACTCAACGTTCTTGATGATGTACTTCTGGTAAGCAAAGACTTCGGGCTCGGGAGTGGGCTCGGTCTGCTCCTTGAAGGTAGCGCTGACGGTTACGTCGGCAGCGGGCATGGCGAAGGTGTTTCCGCTAACCTCCACGTCGTTCTCGCCAGCCTTCACGGTGAGCACGTCGAGCTCATAGCCCTCGGCGGGCGTGATGGTGAGGGTAACGGTCTCGCCCTCTTCAGCCTGAACGGGGCTGGCCACAACGGTACCATTTTCGAGGCCCTCGGCAACGGTTACGTTGTAGAGCACGGGAGCCACGTATTCGGCAATGGCCCAAGTACCCTTGGCATCGGCAGGTTTGTTGGCGTAGCAAGAGCTTCCGGCCGTGGTGTCGTCGACACCGATGCATTCAGCGGGCTTGCCAACCTTCGACAGCGTGTATTCACCGTCGGCCAGGCAGGTAACCACCCAAGTGTAGGGAGCCTCGGTGAGACCCATGCTCCAGGTGTTTTTGTCAGTGCCGATGTAAGCCACGTAGTTGATGCCGTCGGCAGTGAGCGCATAGCCGCCCTCGGCAGCCACGAACTTGAAGCCCATAGCCTTTTCGGCCAGCTTGATGCCTCCGTCGGCAGCAAGGTAGTTGCCACCATCCTTCAGCTTGAAGCTGTAGAACTTCTCGGCATCGGGAGCCGTAACGGCGGGAGTGGGCACAGCGGCCACTTCCTCTACCGTAGTAGCAGCCTCAACGGCAGCCTTGGCAGCGTCGATAGCCGACTGGCTGTACTGGAACAGCCCAGTGCCAATGACATAAGCGTTGAGCTTGGCAAGTGCGTCGGCCTTGGCCTTGGCAAGTGCGAGCTCAGCAGCGCGAGTCTCGGCAGCAGCCTTTGCAGCAGCGATAGCCTCGTCGCCGCTATAGATGATAGCAGACTCGAGGAAGAGATGAGGCATGGCACCAGAACCAACGTTGGTTGCAGCGTAGCCGAGAGAGAGAGTAACGGTCTTGTCCTCAGCAACGGTGAACTCTACGTTCTCCACAGTCCATCCGCCAACGGCGAATGTCTTCGTTGCAGAGTATGTGCCATCAACGCCAATCAGGTTGTTGGCAATGGCTGTTGCACCGCCGGCGTTGTAGACGGGAACCTGCAGCATGTAGTTGCCGGCCTTGAGGTCAATCTCCTTGGTGTACTGGAGAGAAACGCTCCAAACGGCACATATACCCAGAGCCTTGGTTGCACCCTCGAAGAAGGGAGCAGTGGGAGCCACATAGCCCTCGCCACCGAGGAAGGCGGCAGAGCCGTAGGCAAAGATACCAGCAGCACGGGAGTCGCCGTTAGCAACGATGTTCCATCCTGCGATTTCCTGCATTGTAGCAACTTCTTCGCCCTTGATGTCCTTGGCATAAGTGCGAATACCGATGGCGTTGCTCTCGGCCATAGCCTCGAAGTCGTCGCCAAGAGGAGCGGGAGCTACGTAAGAAACGAGCTCGTTGTTCTGCTTGAACTCATAAATTTCATCGAACTTGGCGAGAAGTCCCTTAACGACTACAGTAGCGCCTACCTTGACGTCGTCAACAGATGCGAAGTCGGCACCACCAATACCCTTACCGCTGTAGCACTCGAACTGGTTGGTTGTCGTGCCATCGTCGGAAATCCAGTACTGGATGCTTTTGTAGGTGTCGTTGAACTTGTCAACCTGCGAGACGATACCCTTGACGTAAACCGTCTCACCCAGAGCCTGGCCGGCGTCGATGAGGGTCCTGGCCTCAGCTACGGTGTAGGCAGTCTCGGCCGTATTGGCAATGTGTACCTCCTCAAACTGACCTTCCTCATAAAGGGCCACCTTGCTGATTTCAGTGGTTCCATTAGTAGAGGAAGCCTTCGCGTTCTCAAGAGTCAGTTTGTAACTGTAACCGGCAGCGCCAGCTACCTTCACATTGACGTCGCCGGCCGTGAAGGACTCGGTAATATCAATCGGCTCACCAACAACGGTTTCTCCGTTCAAGATGGTCAGGGTGGCAGATGTCACGTTCGACGTCTTGGTCACAGAGAAAACAACATTGGCAATAGCCACGTTTACTGCCGGAGACGTAATTGTTGCTGTGGTTGCAGCAGACTTTGAACCACACCTTACATACGCCCATCCGTTCTTGTTGTTGTTGAACCCACTGAGGGTCCAAACATCTCCATTAACGGTGGCAGTCCACTCACTCGTATAGTCCTGTACACCTTTGTCGTTGTACGTAGGGAAAGTGAGCTCCTTAACGGGCTCACCAGCCTGGGCAAACAACGTCAGCATAAGCAGCGACACGAGAGAAAGTAAAAACTTTTTCATGATGTTTGTTTTTTGGTTAATAGATAAGTTAATTAAAAAGATTGGTTTGTTTAGTCGTTTGTTCACAGTATTCGGGACAAATATAAGCATTATTGTTTTAATATGCAAGCGCCTAAGGCAGATTTTATTTTCATGGCAACGGCGGCAGGCGACGGGTGGGACATATATTAAAGGTAAGCACGCATGAGCGCGTGCGCGCACGTTGCATGGACGGGGCCTCGTCGACGCATGGACGGAGCCTCGTCGACGCATGGACGGAGGCTCGTCGACGCATGGACGAAGCCTCGTCGATGCAGGACCCCTCTGGAGGCGTCGGGGGAAAAAGGGGCCGATTGTTTGGCAAATTTTATTTATTTATTTATCTTTGTGGGACATTTAATAACTCTTTCCATACACACAGAAACAGCAATGATGCAAAGCATGTTACGAGTGGCGGCGATGGCCGCACTGATGGGTGTGGCCCTGGCGGGTCGCAGCCAGACCGTTGTGAAGGGCCGCCTGGTGGACGCCGAGAACGGCGAGCCGCTTGTGGGGGCACAGGTGCGCCTGACGGGCGAGAAGACGGGCGTTGTGACAAACGCCGAGGGCGAATTCACCCTGAAGAACCCCGCCCGCCGGCGCGAGGTGACGGTTTCGTACCTGGGATTCAAGACACAGAACTTCGGCGTGGCCAAGTCGGGCGACATGGGCACCCTGAGCCTCACGGCCGAGGACGTGGCGCTCGAGGGCGTCACCGTCTACGGCACGATGGCCTTCGACCGCAAGACGCCCGTGGCCCTGTCGAACATAACCATCGATGAAATCGAGGAAAAACTGGGCGGACAGGAGTTCCCGGAAATCATGAAGACCACCCCCGGCGTGCATGCCAACAAGCAAGGCGGCGGCTGGGGCGACTCGGAAATCTACATGCGTGGCTTCGACAACACCAACGTGGCCACGATGGTCAACGGCGTGCCTATGAACGACATGGAGAACGGATCCGTGTACTGGAGCAACTGGGCCGGCATCAGCGACGTGGCCAAGATTGTGCAGACGCAACGCGGACTGGGCGCCTCGAAGGTGAGCGCACCAAGCGTGGGCGGAACCATCAACATCATCACCCGCACGCTCGACCAGAAGCGCGGCGGAAGCCTCAGCTACCAGATGGGCAACAACGGGGCCAACAAACTGTCGTTCAACGTGAGCACCGGCCTCTCGAAACGCGGCTGGGGCCTGACGCTGCTGGGCACCCGCCAGTGGGGCGACGGCTACGTCCGGGGCACCGACTACGAGGGCTACACCTGGTTTGGCAGCATCGCCAAGAAGTTCAACGAGCACCACACCCTGTCGTTCACCGGATTCGGCACCATACAGGAACACGGCCAACGCTCGTCGAGCCAGAACTACGGACCGCTGACCATCAGCGAATGGGCCCGCGTGCGCCAGTCCTACGGCTACGACCACTACGAGTATAACCCCACCTTCGGCTACCTCCACGGCGAGGAGTTCAACGCCACCCGCAACCGCTACCACAAGCCCCAGCTCTCGCTCAACCACAACTGGACCATTGACCAGAAGAGCAGCCTCTCCACGGCGCTCTACATGAGCATCGGACGAGGCAGCGGCACGACGGGTGAGGGATTCGGCGCAGGCTCATACACCGACATGCGCGGAGTCTCCTACGGCAAGGTCACCGACACCTTCCGATGTGCCGACGGCACCTTCGACTACGACGCGCTCTACGACCGCAACGTGCAGAGCAACACCGGCTCGCTCTTCGCACTGGCCAACCAACAGAACAACCACCTCTGGACGGGCCTGCTCTCAACCTACAGCAACCACCTGAACGAAAACTGGGACATCTCGGCCGGACTGGACTTCCGCTACTACAACGGCACCCACAAGACCGTGCTCAGCAACCTGCTGGGCGGACAGTACTTCATGGACTACAACCAGCGCAGCGCCATCGACCCCGCCAAGAAACCCATCGCCGCCAACAGCGAATGGCTCTACGAGAAGCTGGGCGTGGGCGACGTCGTGTACCGCAACTACGACGGCTACGTCGTGCAAGAAGGCGCCTTCGCGCAGGCCGAATACAACCTGGGCAACCTGAGTGCCTATGCCAACGGAGCACTGAACAACACCACATACTGGCAACGCAACCACTACTACTACGAAAAGGCACAGGAGAAGAGCGACAACGCCAACTTCCTGGGCGGTAACATCAAGGCTGGCGCCAACTACAACATCAACAGCAACCACAACGTGTTCCTCAACGTGGGATACATCAGCCGTGCGCCAAAATACAACGCCGTCTTCATGAAAGCCGAGACCAGCAACATGCTCAACGCCGAGGCCCGCAACGAGAAGGTGGTCTCGCTGGAGGTGGGCTACGGATTCCGCTGGGACTGGATACAGCTGAAGCTCAACGGATACTTCACGCAATGGATGGACAAGTCGATGGCCAAATACATCGACACCTTCCAGGAGACGGCCTTCATCAACATGACAGGCGTCGACGCACGCCACATGGGACTCGAACTCGAGGGCAAGCTCGAGCCCGCCAAGTGGGTCACCATCAAGGGTATGTTCTCGCTGGGCAACTGGAAGTGGTGTAACAACGCCGAGGGCTACGTCTACAGCGAACGCGGACAGGCACTGCGGGCCGACGGCACCGTCACCACCGTGGGAGCCGCCGACCACGCCAAGGCCAAAATCAACCTCGACGGCATACGCGTGGGCGGCTCGGCACAGACCACCGCCGCACTGGGCGCCGACTTCCGGCTGGGACGCGTGCTCCGTCTGCACGAAGGCCAGGAGCTGAAGGTGGGCGCCGACTGGGTGTACTACGGCCGAAACTACAGCTACTACAGCTTCTCGGGCAGCAACCTCAACATCGGAAAGACCTACTCGCCCAGCGCACCCTGGAAAGTGCCCTCGGCAAGCCAGGTCGACCTGCGCGCCAGCTACAAGTTCCGCATCGCCGACAAACTGGGCGCCACGCTGAGCGGCGTGGTCAACAACCTCTTCGACTACCAGTACATCGGCAAGGCCTACAACACCAACAGCGGCACCACAACGGCCGACAACGTGTTCGTATTCTACAACTTCGGACGCACCTTCACCATAAGGCTTAAACTCGATTTCTAACCGCAACGCTACACAAGCCCCATAAAACCACAACACGCTATGAAAACAAAACATATATTCGCCATCGCACTTGCACTGGCCACTCTGGCCGCCTGTGACGACTACACAGAAAGCAACTTCGGCACCCAGAAGGAGATGTGGACACCCGAACAGGTGAACCAACTGCACGTGACCATGACTGCCGACCTCTACCAGACGCTGAGCGAGAACGAACTGAACAAGGCTCTGGCCGACACCCTCGACAGCGCTGCCAACAACACCGACAACACCGCACGACAGCAACTGAGCATGCTGAAGCGCAAACGCCGCTTCTTCGGACAAATATCGCCCGAACTGTTCATCCCCAACGCCATCAAGGAACTCATCGGCAACAGCCAGTACTACACCATCACCGAGGGAACCTCAGTGACCGTCACCCTCGACCAGGAGGTGGAGACGGGTTCCTCGGAGAACGCCTTCGTCATGGCCACGGGCGAACTGAAAGAGAACGACCAGTATCTGCTGGTGCCCAAGGGCGAAAGCCAGATGGCAGCCTCGCTCGACAACCCCGGACCGCTCTACCTCACCGGCAGCGCCCTGTCGCCTAAGAAGGCAACAATGCTCTATAACGACGCCTTCAAAATCGACTCCCTGGCAAAAGCCAACGCCTTCAGCATCAGCGCCGACGGCGACCACTGGCTGCTGAGCAACGCCAACGACATCTACATCATCCGCGACACCACGGTGGCCAACTTCAGCTACATCGAAGACCTGGGCGACCTGGACGACATGACCCAGTTCCCGCTGTGGGACATCACCTACAACGAGGAGAGCTTCTGCTACGACATCGTGAACACCACGACGGGCGAGGTAGTCCGCTACGATGCCGACAACGACTACATCGTGGTCGTGCCCGACTCGCTGGCCGACAGCTTTACCCCCATCGAACTCTACCGCAAGGGACACGCCAACGACGTGGAGACCACAGACGTCACCTTCGTGCTCGAGGGCGGGAAGTGGGTGCCCAAGAGCGGCTACCTGAGCCAGATATTCAAAGGCAGCGGCAGCAGCTCCACCGATGCCGACTACATCTTCAACACCTACGGCTGGAGCATTGAACACGAAGGCAGCATTGGCGACCTCACCTACGTGTGGAGCTACGACAGCAAGTACGGACTGAGGGCCAGTGCCTTCAAGTCGAGCACGCGCTACGCCACCAAGTCGTGGGTCATAAGTCCCACCATCGACCTTACCAAGGCCACCGCGCCCGTGCTCATCTTCAGCCAGGCCCAGCGCTACGCCGGCGACAACCCACGCCAGTACCTGCAAGTGTGGGCATCGACCAACTACGCAGGCCGAGGCATGCGCGAACAGGCCAAGTGGAAGAACCTCTCGAAACTGGTGCCCACCTATCCCGACGGCACGAACTGGAACTTTGTGCGCGACACCGTCGACCTCGCCGAGTTCGCCGGCCAGCAGCAACTGCACATCGCCTTCAAGTACATCTCCGACGAGGTGAACGCCGCCACATGGGAGGTGGATAGCATCTTCGTCAAGGAAAAGAAATAGGGCGAAAGACGAAAGGCTAAGGGCTAAGGGCTAAAGACGAAAGACAAATGAGAGTAGTTGAACTGATACTGGACAAGCAGAGCGTGCCGTTCTCCTTCGAGGTGTTGCCACCCCTGAAGGGAAATGGCACGGAAGCGCTGTTCCGCACCATCGACCGCCTGCGCGAGTTCCAGCCGCGATACATCAACATCACGGCCCACCGCAGCGAATACGTCTACCGCGAACTGCCCAGCGGACTCATGCAGCGCGAGCGCATCCGCCGCCGGCCGGGCAGCATCGCCGTGGCCGCCGCCATCCAGCGCCGCTACGACATCCCCGTCGTGCCCCACCTCGTGTGCAGCGGCAACACCCGTGAGGACCTCGAATACACGCTCATCGACCTGCAGTTCCTGGGCATCAGCGACCTGCTCGTGCTGCGCGGCGACAAGGCTCGCGACGAGCGGATGTTTGAGCCCACCGGCGACGGACCTTCCCACGCCACCGAACTCATCGAACAAATCAACCGGTTCAACGACGGCCACTTCTTCAACGGAGACCCCATCAAGCAGCCGGGGCCACACTTCCACTTCGGCGTGGCGTGCTATCCCGAGAAACACGAAGAGGCAGCCAACCTGGAGGCCGACATGGAGGTCCTGCGCCAGAAGACCCAACTGGGGGCCGAATACGCCGTGACGCAACTTTTCTTCGACAACGAACGCTACTTCCAATTCCTCGACAAGGCACGTGCCATGGGCATCGACATCCCCATCGTGCCGGGCATCAAGCCCCTGACCAAGAAAGACCAGCTGGCCATGATTCCGAAGACCTTCCACTGCGACCTGCCCGAGGCCCTGCGCCTCGAGGCCGTGAAGTGCAAGACCGACGAGGAGGTCAGACGGGTGGGCGTGGAATGGGCCGTGGCCCAATGCCGCGAACTGCTCAAGAAGGGCGCTCCCAACCTCCACTTCTACACCATGAGCGCCGTCGACAGCATACAGGAAATTGCAAAGCAAATATATTAGAGAACAAACGTAGGGAATGAAGATAATAGGTCAGGAAGATATTGTCAGGCAACTGACCGACATGGTCGACCAGGGCCGACTGCCCCACGCACTCATGCTGTGCGGCCCGTCGGGCAGCGGCAAACTGGCCATAGCCCTCCATCTGGCACGCTACCTGCTGTGCGAGCATCCGGCCGACGGACAGCCCTGCCGCCAGTGTCACTCCTGCCACATGACTGAGGGATGGCAACACCCCGACCTGCATTTCTCCTTCCCGCTCATCAAAGTCAAGGCCACCGACCAGCCCATTAGCGACGACCGCCTGCCGGAATGGCGCGAACAGCTGGCACGCACCCCCTACTTCACCGCCAACGACTGGCTGGCCGACCTGAAGGGCGAAAACCAGCAGTTGCAATTCTACGTGGGCGAGAGCGACGCCCTGCAACGCAAGCTGTCGCTCAAGGCCAGCCAAGGCGGATACCGCGTGGTCGTCATCTGGCAGCCCGAGAAGATGCCCCCCGCCACCGCTAACAAACTCCTGAAACTCATCGAAGAGCCGCCTCAGAAGACCCACTTCCTGCTGGTGAGCGAAGAGCCCGACCAGGTGCTGGGCACCATCGTGAGCCGCACGCAGCGCATCGCCGTGCCGGCACTGAGCGAGGAGGTCATCGCCAAGGCCCTGACCGAGGACTACGGCATCGACAACGCCAAGGCCCGCGACCTGGCCCACATCGCGCAAGGCAGCTTCACACAAGCCCTGAAACTGACCGAGGAGGACAGCGAACGCCGCGAATACTTCGAACTGTTTATCGAACTGATGCGACTCTGCTACCAGCGCAAGGCAAAGGAGATGCGCCAATGGGCCGAGCAAGTGGCCACGCTGGGGCGCGAGCGACAAAAGCACATGCTCGAATACTGCCAGCGGCTGGTGAGGGAGAACTTCATCTTCAACTTCCGCAACGAGAAACTTAACTACATGACCGAGGAGGAAAGGAACTTTGCCAAGAACTTCGCACGCTTCATCAACGAGCGCAACGTCATCCCCATGATGGACGAGATGGCTGCCTGCCAAACCGACATCGAACAGAACGTGAACGCGAGGATGGTGTTCTTCGACCTTGCACTGAAAATAACACTTTTGCTAAAACTTTAGACGACAATGAGATATGTCTGTGGAAACAACGAACGAGGACTCAGGGCACAAGGCTGCGGACGCGACCAGTGCCAGCTGAACGTCCATGACTACCTGGCCGACCTGCCCGACAACCAAGACGCATCGGACCTGGTGGAGGTGCAGTTCAAAAACACACGAAAGGGATACTACCGTAACGACAACCACCTGACCATCCAGAAGGGCGACGTCGTGGCCGTCGAAGCATCGCCGGGCCACGACATCGGCGTCGTCACCATGACGGGCCGCCTCGTGGCGCTGCAGATGAAGAAGGCCTACATGAAGCCGGGCGAGGAAATCAAGCGCATCTATCGCATAGCCCGGCCGGTCGACATCGAGAAGTACGAGGAAGCCAAAGCCCGCGAGCACAGCACCATGATACGTAGCCGCCAGGCCGCCAAGGACCTGGGGCTGGAGATGAAAATCGGCGACGTGGAGTATCAGGGCGACGGCAACAAGGCCATCTTCTATTATATTGCCGAGGGGCGTGTCGACTTCCGCGAGCTCATCAAGGTGCTGGCCGAACTCTTCCACGTGCGCATCGAGATGAAACAGATTGGCGTGCGCCAGGAGGCAGGCCGCATCGGAGGCTTCGGCCCCTGTGGGCGCGAGCTGTGCTGCGCCACGTGGATACGTTCGTTCCACAGCGTGGGCACGGCAGCTGCCCGCTTCCAGGACGTCAGCCTCAACCCGCAGAAGCTGGCAGGCCAATGCGCCAAGCTGAAGTGCTGCATGAACTACGAGGTTGACCAGTACATCGAGGCCGGCCGCCGACTGCCCAGCCGCGAAATCACGCTCGAGACGATGGACGGCGAATTCTTCTTCTTCAAGGCCGATATCCTCTCCAACATGGTCACCTACAGCAGCGACAAGCGCATGGCGGCCAACCTGACCACCATCCCCGCCAAGCGCGCCCTGGAAATCATCGAGATGAACCGCAAGGGCGAGAAGCCCGAGAGCCTGGAGGAAAGCGGAAAGGCACAACCCGCCAAGCCCGTCGACCTGGCCGCACAGGACGACCTGCACCGCTTCGACAAGAAGAAAAAGAAGCGCAACAACAAGAAACGAAACGACGGACGACACAGCGAAGGAAGAAACAACGAAGGAAGAAACAACGAAGGAAGACGCAACGAGAAACCCGCGAATGAAAGCTAAACGTCTGCTACAGCTCTCGCTGGGCTCGATATTGTGCGCGGCCTGCATCAGGGGAACTCTGATGCACCACTTCGAGCACATCGACCCCGAGGGCTGGGACCGCAGCGACACGCTTCTCTTCCAACTCCCCCCCATCACGCATGAAGGCCGCTTCCAGTTCGACGTCGATATGCGCTACACCAACAGCTTCCCCTACAAAGGCATTTGGATGGTGGCCGAGACACGGCTGAACCACCCCGTTGCCGCTCGTCGCGACACCCTCTACATTGAGGCCGCCGACGAGCGTGGCATCCCCGTCGGCGACGGGCTGAACCTCCTGCAGCTCAGCACCCCGCTATACAGCCTCCACCTGGAACCCGGGCAGGAGGGAACCCTGCGTCTCTACCACCTGATGCGCCCCGAAACGATGCCGGGCATACGGGAAATCGGTATCAAGGTCACTGAAGCCTCCCCCAATTAGCACGCAAGCAACATCAAATAACCCTTAAAAGACCTGATACTATGAAAACGCTCGTAAGTATCATGTTGGTTATGGGTCTGGTGTGCATGGCATGCCCCACCGAGGCAAACGCACAGAAATGGCTCCAGAAGCTGAGTGAAGGTCTCGAAAAACTGGGAACCAGCCTGAAGTATTAAGGAAGCAGCGCGTCAGTTGGGGACGAAGCGGTTGCGCGTGGCATCCATGCGCAGGAAGATGAACAGCAAAATCGTGAAGCCCCACAACGACGAGCCGCCGTAGCTGAAGAACGGCAGCGGGATACCGATGACGGGCGTCAGGCCCAGGACCATGCCCACGTTGATGAACAGGTGGAACAGGAAGATGCTCATCACGCAGTAGCCATAGATGCGCCCCGAGGCATAAGGTTGTCGCTCGGCCAGTTGTATCAGTCGTAATATCAGGGCGAGGAACAGCAGCAGCACGATGGCGCAGCCGAGGAAGCCCTCCTCTTCGCCGACGGTGCAGAAGATGAAGTCAGTCTCCTGCTCCGGTACGTACTTCAGCTTCGTCTGCGTTCCGTTCAGGAATCCCTTTCCGCGTAATCCGCCTGAGCCGATGGCAATCTTGGCCTGGCGCACATTGTAGCCCACTCCTCGCGGGTCGTCCTCTGTGCCCAGCAGCACTCGTATGCGCGTCTGCTGATGGGGCTGCAGGACGTGGTTCAGGGCGAAGTCGGCCGAATAGTGCAAGGCCAGCGAGCCGATGGCAAACAGGGCTATGAAGGCATAGCGGCCGCAGTTGCGCTTCACGGCCAGGTAAAGCAGGTAGCCTATCACGGCCACACAGATAATCAGCTGCACCCACGTGATGTCGAAGGGAATGACGTACTTGCTGAACAGCAGCGAGGCCACGGTGATGCCCCCGCCATAGAAGAAGACATTCAGGTAGGGCGTCCGCGACTTGGGCGTGTAGACGCGCATCAGCCCCACGGTGAAGAGCAGGATGAGCAGCAGGACCAGGAAATGGCCGAGGCTGATGGCATGGATGTGCCACAGGCTGGCCTCGCTAAAGCGCACGCCTACCACGAAGTAGATGACCGCCGACACGCCGGCAAAGAGTATCGAGCCGGGCATACCCTCGCGGTAGAGCATCAGGAAGAATGCCGTGTAGACGAGGGCGCTTCCCGTCTCGCGCTGCATGATGATGAGCCCCATGGGCAGGATGAACAGGAAGCATGCCGTCAGGAAGTTCCACCACTTGGAGATATTGAAGTCGTTCGACCCCATGTATTTCGCCACACACAGTGCGGTGGCGAACTTGGCAAACTCGGCCGGCTGTATGCTGAACTTTCCTATCTTTATCCACGACATCGAGCCCTTGATGTCGTGGGCCAGGAAGGGCGTGGCCAGGAGCAGTAGCATGAACGCCACGTAGATGGCATAGGCAAAGACGTCGTAGAAGCGTTCGTCAATGCTCAGCAGGGCAATGGCGAGCGCAAACGACGTGACAATCCACAGAATCTGCATGCCACTGCGCGTCGACAGGTCGAAGAAGTCGCCCGCCTGTCCGAAGTCGTAGGTTGCGCCGCACACACTCATCCACCCCATGCCCAGTAGGGCGATGTAGATGACGATGGTCACCCAGTCCAGGGATGCCAGCATGCTGCGCTGTTTATCGCTCGCTGCTACCATAGTTTATCTTTCTGTTGGCAAAAGCCTCGGCCTTTGCCTCGCTCTCGGGCGAGAGCTTTCCGTTGATGTATTTTTCCATTATCAGCGCGCCGAAGGGCACTCCGTACGTGGCGCCCCAGCCGCCGTTCTCGACATACACGGCCACGGCAATCTTCGGGTCGTCCTTGGGGGCAAAGCCCATAAAGACGGAGTGGTCGTGGCCGCGGTTCTGTGCCGTGCCCGTCTTTCCGCACACCTCGTACCACCCGTTGTTGGCCGCGCGGCACGTACCGCCCAGCACGGCCTGTCGCATGCCCGCCACCACGGTCTCGTAGTTCTGGCGCGACACCTTGGTGTAGTGGCGCTTCGTGTAGAGGGTGTCGAGGGGTTCGCCCTGCACCTCCTTCACCACGTGGGGCGTGATGTAGTAGCCGCGGTTGGCAATCGTTGCTCCCAGGTTGGCAATCTGCAGGGGGGTGAGCGTCACCTCTCCCTGTCCGATAGCGATGGAGATGACGCTCAGTCCATTCCACGACTTGCCCAGATGTTTGTCGTAGTAGTCGGCGTTCGGGATGAGTCCGCGCTTCTCGCCCGGCAGGTCGATGCCCAGCGGATAGCCAAAGCCCATGCTCACCATGTAGTCCTTCCACGTCGTCATGGCCTCCTGCACGGTCTCGTACTTCTTGCGGTTGCCCAGCATGTAGTACAGTCCCCAGCAGAAGTATCCGTTACACGACGTGGCAATCGTGGGGATGAGCGGAATGGGTGAGGCATGGCCGTGGCATCCCACCTTCAGGTGTCCGAAGCGAAAGCCTCCGCTGCACGGATAGGTTGTCTGCGGGGTGATGATGCCCTCCTCGAGGAAGGTCAACGCCTGCGAGGTCTTGAATGTGGAGCCCGGCGGGTAGGTTCCCATGATGGCACGGTTGAGCAGGGGTTTCAGGGGGTCTAAGGTGAGCATGCGGTTGTTGCGGCCGCGCTGTCGGCCCACCATGATGCGGGGGTCGTAGTTGGGCGCCGACACCATACACAGCACCTCGCCCGTCGAGGGTTCTATGGCCACGATGCTGCCCAGCTTGCCCTGCATCAGGCGCTCGCCCAGCTGCTGCAGCTCCAGGTCGATGCTCAGCGTCAGGTTCTTCCCCGGCACGGGGTCGCGGTCGAACTTTCCGTTCTGGTAGTTTCCCTTGATGCGGCCACGGGCATCGCGCAAGAGAATCTCCACGCCCTTCTCGCCGCGCAGTTGTCGTTCGTAGCTGCGCTCCACGCCCAGTTTGCCGATGTAGTCGCCGCTCTGGTAATAGTCGTCGGCCTCGATATCGGCCGGTCCCACCTCGCCCACGTCGCCCAGCACGTGCGCCGCATTTGGGTAGGCATATTGTCGTATGCTGCGCTTCTGCACGTAGAAGCCCGGGAAGCGGAACAACTTCTCCTGGAACGTCGAGAACTCCTCGGCCGACAGTTGGTTCATAAACAGTTGCTGGGTGTAGCTGCTGTAGCCCGGGTTGCGGTTGCGGTCCTTGATTTCCTCCATGCGGTGGTCAAAGGTCTCCCGCGTTATGCCCAGGCTTTGGCATAGGTCCAGGGTGTCCACGCCCCCCATTTCCGACATCACCACCATGATGTCGTAGGCCGGCTGGTTATACACCAGCAACTTGCCCGTGCGGTCGCGCATGGCTCCTCTTGCCGGGAACTGTATGCGTTTGAGGAAGGCGTTGGAGTCGGCGTTGCGCTTGAAGTCGTCGCTCATCAGCTGCAGCGTGAACAGCCGCACCAGATACACCACGACGATGCAGACGGCGATGCCGCCCAGCACGTATTTCCGGTTTTCGTAGATGTGATTACTTGCCATGTCGCAGCGTCTCCAGGAGTAGCATAAGGACGAAGGAGAACAGCAGACTCGACGCAAAGGCTATCAGGGTCTCCGTGAGATGGAAGAAGGAGAAGCTCTCCAGCAGGTAGAACGTGACGTGGTGGACCAGTGCCAGGATGAACAGGTAGCGGATGTGGTTCCAACGCCCCATGCTCTTGTAGGTGGGCACCATGTCCTCGGCACATTCCTTTGGCGCCATGGCCCTCAGCAGGGGCCACTGCACGAAGGCCGTGAGCGTGAGTGCTGCGGCGGCCTCGCCGGGGGTGTTCGAGAAGGAGTCAATCAGCAGTCCCATGCCGAAGGCCCACAGCATGTTGCCCACGCGGTTGCTGTCCAGCGAGAAGTAGGCCAGGAACACGACGTAGGGCATCGGGGTGGCGTAGCCCATGAAGTGGACGTAGTTGCACACCAGCACCTGCATGGCCACCAGGGCCAGCATCTGCAGCAAGTGTCGGATGAAGATTACGATCATGTTCTCTTATGGGTTGCTAAGTGTGGAGTCTTCGGGTTGGTTGTTCGCGTCGGTTCTTTCGGGAGCCTTCCAGTCGATGACGCTGACGTCGGTGAGCCGCGCAAAGTCGGTGCTCAGTCCGATTTCCAGCTTATACGACAGTCCGTCGTCGGAAATCAGCACGCGCCTCACCTTGCCGATGAATATGCCCGGGGGGAACACGCTGCTGAATCCACTCGTCTCCACCATCTCGCCCTTTTCCACGGTGGCGTGGTTCGGGATGTCATCGATGAAGGCGCGCAGGGGGCTTCCGCCCTCCCACTTCAGGTAGCCGAAGTATTCCGTCTTCTTCAGTCGGCAGCTGATGCTGCTGTGGGAGTTCAGGATGGGCAGGACGATGGAATAGTGGCGCCCCGTCTGGCTGACGATGCCCACGATGCCGGTTCCGCACACCACGCCCATCTCCGTGCGCACGCCGTCGGCCTCGCCTCGGTTGATGGTTATCAGGTTGTCCTTGTCGCGCACGCTGTTCGCCACCACCTTGGCCGGAATGCGCCGTATGCCGGCCAGCCGTTCAGCCAGAGCCCTCTCCGTCTGGCTCGAGTCGTGTTCCAGTTCCTGCAGTCGGTGGCGCAACACGTCCACCTCGCTCTGCAGGTCCTGGTTAACCTCGGTCAGCTGGCGGTTCACCTCAGCCAGGTGGGTGTAGACAATCATGCGGTGTTGCCATTCCAGCACACTGCCGGTGACGGCGTTGGCCTGTGTGAACCAGACGCTGCCCTGGTAGGCATTGAAACGAAGCAGGAGCACGAGGCTTATCGTCTCCAAGAGGAGAAAGGTAAGCCAGTGCCCCCACGTTCTTATCCAGTCCAACAGGTTGTTCATCGCCTTCCTCCTAATTTTACATCAGGAAGGAGAACTCGTGGATGTTCTTCAGTGCCACGCCGGTGCCCTTTGCCACGCTGTGCAAGGGGTCTTCGGCCACATGGAAGGGGATGTTTATCTTGTCGGTCAGGCGCTTATCGAGCCCGCGCAGCTGGGCGCCTCCGCCGGTGAGCCAGATGCCGTTCTGCACGATGTCGGCATAGAGTTCGGGCGGTGTGGCCTCGAGTGCGCTGAGCACGGCGGCCTCAATCTTGGCGATGGTCTTCTCCAGGCAGTGTGCAATCTCCTGGTAGCACACGGGCACCTCCATGGGCAGGGCGGTGATGCGGTTCGGGCCGTAGACGATGTAGTCCTCGGGGGCATTCTCGCCCAGGTCGGCCAGGGCAGCGCCCACGTTGATTTTGATGCGCTCGGCCATGCGTTCCGACACGCGGATGTTGTGCTGTCGGCTCATGTAGTCCTGGATGTCGGCCGTGAGGTCGTCGCCGGCCACGCGCTGGCTCATGTTCACCACGATGCCGCCGAGCGAGATGACGGCAATCTCGGTGGAACCGCCACCGATGTCAACCACCATGTTGCCCTGGGGCGCCAGCACGTCGAGTCCGATGCCGATGGCGGCAGCCATGGGTTCGTAGATGAGGTACACCTCGCGGCCGCCGGCATGTTCGGCACTGTCGCGCACGGCTCTCAGCTCCACTTCGGTGGAGCCGCTGGGCACGCCGATGACCATTTTCATCGAGGGGCTGAACAGGTTGCGTCCCGTGTGTACCATCTTAATGAGACCGCGAATCATCTTCTCGCAGGCGTCGAAATCGGCGATAACGCCGTTGCGCAGGGGGCGCACGGTGCGAATCTCCGAGTTTGTCTTTTCGTGCATTTCCTTGGCGCGCTCGCCCACGGCAATCATGCGGTCGGTGCGACGGTCAAGGGCCACCACGCTGGGCTGGTCCACCACAATCTTACCATTCGAGATGATGATGGTGTTGGCCGTTCCCAGGTCCATGGCGATTTCTTTATTCAATGAAAACCACTTCATATGTTGTTCAATTCACAATTAGCAATTAACAATTCACAATTATTCAATTCACAATTAGCAATTGGCGAACCAGGCGTGGATGGCGGTGTCGTAGTGGCTGCTCACGCCGAAGGCCTGTGTGGCGAACCAGCGGCGCTGCTCCAGTGTGGTCTCGGCGCCCTGTTCGCTCAGTATCTCGTTGAGTTTGCCGTACTGGGCCTTCGAGGGCACAATCACCACGTCCTTGAAGTTCTTGGCGGCGGCGCGGATGAGCGAAATGCCACCGATGTCTATCTTTTCGATGATGTCGGCCTCCGATGCACCGCTCTTCACGGTGTCCTCAAAGGGGTAGAGGTCGACGATGACGAGGTCGATTTCGGGTATCTCGTATTTCGCCATCTCCTGGCGGTCGCCTTCCAGCTCGCGGCGGCCCAGGATGCCTCCGAACACTTTGGGGTGCAGTGTCTTCACTCGTCCGCCCAGGATGCTGGGGTAGCCCGTCACGTCTTCAACCTTCTGGCAGGGAATGCCCAGGCTCTCGATGAAGGCTTGTGTGCCACCGGTACTCAGGAGTTCCACGCCTTGGGCATGCAACTTGCGGAGTATTTCGTCCAAACCGTCCTTGTGAAACACGCTCACCAAGGCTCTCTTCATGCTTTTTGTCTCCATATTCTTTTATCTTACATTATTAAAATGCGTGCAAAGTTACGATTAAGTGAGCGGAATACCAAATAAATTTGGTTATTTCCGAAGGCGAAAATCCAAGTCGGCGGCTCGGCGAAGTGCATTCGCTCGCCCGGGGCCAACTAAAAAATAATCCTGAATTATTTGGTAGTATCGCCTACTTTATCATAACTTTGCCCCCGAAATCACACTTCACACAAACTATGGACGTAAGAGAATCGCTGAGAACCATACTTGAAGCGCTGCATGATTTAAAGAAGTATCACGTTAGCCGTCAGTGTCTTATCGACTTTATCAGAGGTAACGAAAGCAAGGAAATCACCGAACATGGCTTGGACACCTTGGAATCTTTCGGCAGTGGCGACAAACGCGAAGAATCTCACTACAACCTTGTCATCGACCAAGCCATCGATGAAAAAATACTGAAAATTTCCGACGACAACATCACGGCCACCGCCAGGGGCGAGCGTTTCCGCAAGAACCCCACCCCCTTCATCCTCAAGGACGAGAGCGAGGAGGAGGAACCTGGCGAGAACGACAACGCACTGCTCGACAGCCTTGTCGAGAGCGCCCTCAACGACAAGGACGAGGAAGAGACCGACGCCCACATGGCAATCCCCTCCTCCACTGCACGCTCGCAGCAGATGATTCACCTCATCCAGGCCATAGACCGCAAGGTTCCCCTCGACGACTATGCCGAGCAGATGCAGCTGGGCTTCGACGAAGTGCTCGACAGCCTCGAGCACCTGGTGGAGCGCGGCACGAAGTTCGACATCACCTACTTCGTCGACGAGGTCATCGAGAAGGAATGCCAGGACGAGCTGCTCGACTACTTCGACGAGGTCGACGGCAATGTCGACAAGGCCATCGAGGAGTTCTACGGGGTCTATCGCCCCGAGGAGATTCGCCTCGTGCGCCTCATCTGGAAACCCTGAATCTAATGTCAACCTACCATGATCAAGAAACTTTTTGTGCTGGCTGCCGTGCTCACGGCCGCCTGCAACCTGATGGCCGAGAAGACCATCTACATTCCTCGCGAATGGAAGAACTTTAACTCCAACGACACCCTTCTTTACGCCGAGACCGACACCGAGTGCAAATACACCTGGTCGAAGACGCGTTCGCGCGAGACCGACAATGTCATCGTCTTCTGGGACAAGTACTACGGCGACAAGGCCCCCGACCAGCTGGCCACGTCGAGCGACTATTACGTCGACATCAACGACCTGCTGAAGAAGTGCGAGGCCTTCTTCGACCTGGAGCTGAACACCCTGGGATTCGTCGACCCCGAGACGAGCAACCTTTCGCGCTACAAGGTCATGGTGCTCATGAACCACACCACGACGTGGACCTGCTACGGCGGCGGCTACGACTACCAGGTGAGTGCCCTCTGGCTCAACCCCTCCACCTGCAAGCCCGTAGGCCATTCCGTGGCCCACGAAATCGGGCACTCGTTCCACTACATGTGCTACAGCGAGCACAGCAAGCACACCGAATCGTCGACCGACAACACGGGCTTCCACCTGGCCTGCGGCAACGGACAGGCCGTGTGGGAGCAGACGGCTCAGTGGCAGGCCAACCAGTCGTACCCCGAACTCATGTACTCACAGAGCATCGGCGTCTTCCGCAACAGCCACAACCTGGCCTACTCCCACGAGTGGCACCGCTACCAGTCCTACTGGTTCCACTACTACCTCTGCCAGCACTACCAGGACCTGACCACCGTGGCCCAGGTGTGGAACCAGCCCATGACGGGCCAGACCAGCGGCTCGGCCACCGACTTCAACCAGGCGCTGATGAAGCTCAAGGGCCTCCAGCCCGCCGACCTCTACCGTCTCTACTATGACTATGCCGCGCGCTGCGCCACGTGGGACCTCGACGTCTGCAAGCCCTACCGCAACAGCTACATCGGCGACTTCCACTACGCCGCCGTCCTGACGGGCGACCGCCAGTATCAGGTGGCCCTGGAGAGCGTGCCCCAGTCGTCGGGCTTCAACGTCATCCCCCTCACCGTGCCCGAGAGCGGCACGCAGGTGAAGGCCATATTCACCTCGCTCAAGCCTGCCAACGCCACTCCGCTGGCCGACGGCGACCCGGCGCTCTACCTCGACGGCAACACCCAGTGGGCCAAGTCGGGACGCACCACCTACTTCACCACCGGCACAGCCTCGACCAAGGGCTTCCGCCTGGGCTTCGTGGCCCTGCTGGCCGACGGCACCCGCCAATACATCCACGAGGACAGCGTCTACTGCCGCGGTGCCAACCAGAACGAGGCCGAGCTCACGATGACCGTGCCCGAGGGCACCGAGCAGATGTGGATGATTGTCTCTCCCGCCCCCACCAAGTATTTCTGCCACAAGTGGGACGAGAACTTCAAGTCGAACGACGACAACTGGCCCTATCAGGTGGCCTTCGAGGGCACCGACATCAACGCCAAGCGGGCCGTCATCTACGCTCCCGTGACCATCGACGGCCGCCTCATCTCCGATGCCAACTTCACCTACGACGTCTACATGCCCAAGCGCCCCGACGGCGACTTCACGCCGGTGCCCGTGACCGTCAGCGCCCAGGCTGCAGCAACCCTGGGCACGGCCTTCCAGATGCAGCCCACCGACATCGCCGACCGCATGGTCAGCTACGCGTCGGCCGGACCCGCCGAGGGCAAGATTATGTTCTACCCCGTCAATCCCAAGACACTGAAAATCGTGAAGCGAGGCTCCACGGCCAACGGCTACGGCCACTGGTTTGCCGCAGCGGGCGGCGTCACCGACTTCGGCAGCGGCGTCATCTACTCCGAGTTCCAGCCCTCGACGCTCACCTTCAACATCGGTGAAAAGGCCGTTTCCGTGGCCGTGGGCAAGACCTACACCGTCTCCCAGGCCATGGTCTACAACGACGGAACGCGCACGGCCACGGCCGTCTTCACCTTCCGCATACACATCACCGACGGAAAGAGCGACGTGGAGCTGGCCGAGATGACCACCGGCATCGAAGTACTGCAGGCCGCTCCCAGCGCGACAAGCACGGGCTGCTACGACCTCAGCGGACGCCGCACGACGAAGCCCCGCCGCGGGATATACATCCGCGATGGCAAGAAATTCCTGAAATAATACGGACAGCGAAAGCCCCCCTGGCCTACAGGGCGGCAAGGAACGAGCGGGTGACGCCAAACGAGCGGTCGGCCATCTCGCCCCAGAAGTTGTCATACTGTTGCTGGTGCCCTTTGGCTCCTGGCGTGTCACTGATGATGCGGAAGGAGACGAAGGGCACCTTCTGCAAGTAGCACACCTGGGCAATGGCGGCCGACTCCATGTCCACGGCCAGTCCCTCGGGGAACAGGGCCTTGATGCCGTCGAGCGTGTCGCGGCAGGTGATGAACTGATCGCCCGTGAGGATAAGCCCCGCGTGGATGCGCACCGCCGTCTGTAGCTCGCGCGCTGCACCGACCAGCCGCTCGTCGGCCTCGAAGAATCGAGGCAGGCCCTGTACCTGGCCGAGCTCGTTGCCATGGCCCACGCCGCAGTCGACGTCGTGATAGGCCAGCCTGTTGCTCACCACCACGTCCATCACTGCCAGCCGCTCGTCGATACCGCCGGCACAACCTGTCGACACGATGGCGTCGGGCCCGAAGTGGCCAATCAACAGCGTGGCACCGCAGGCCGCGTTCACCTTGCCTATGCCACACTCCAGCAACACCACCTCGTGGGCGCCGATGCGGCCCACGGTGAACTGCATCCCGCCGGCCTCTTCGCGGCGCGGCTCTTCCATCAGTCGGACCAACTGCCGATACTCCACCGACATGGCCACAATCACTCCTATCTTCATAGTCAAAATCTTACGTTTTCATCGCAAAGATAAGCATTTTTTTCCATCCGCGCACCATATTCCGCCCACCCTCCGAACAACAAATTGCAAGCCCTGCACGACATTCTATATTCATCGGCCGACGGCTATACAATCGTCGCCGACGTTTGTATGTTCGTCGTTCGGTGTTTATATATTCATCGCACGGCGAATATAGAATGCCTTGCAGCGTTGTCGGGAATGTGTTCACAGAATTGCAGGAATACGCTTGCGCGTTTGCATAAAATAAACTAACTTTGCAGGGTATTTTTCAACAAAGTTTTACAGTGTTTTTATGTTTTCCCGAAACGAGTTCCCCATGAATTCCCTTGCTACCCGACTGTTCATGCCCCTTGTCGTGGCACTGCTGTCGCTGACGGCCTCGGCCACTGCCGGCTTCACGCTTAGCGCCCACAACCACCTGACCGGCGTCAGCGGCGTCTTGGTCGACAAGGGCGAAACCGTCGACGACAGCTGGACCAAGGAGAAGGCATCGTGGGACAACGAAGAGAACAACGTCTGGGACTGATAAAACAACGAGCATGCACATCGTCATCGCAGGAAACATCGGCAGCGGGAAGACCACACTCACCAACCTGCTGGCCAAACACTACGACTGGGAACCACGGTTCGAAGCCGTGGCCCATAACCCCTACCTCGAGGACTACTATGCCGACATCCAGCGCTGGGCCTTCAACCTCGAAGTATACTTTCTCAAGGAACGCTTCAAGGACTGCCTCGCCATCGACAAAAGCCCCAAGACCATCATCCAGGACCGCAGCATCTACGAGGGCGTCCACGTCTTTGCAGCCAACAACCGGCGCATGGGCCAGCTCAGCGACCGCGACTACGAGACCTACATGGAACTCTTCGAGCAGATGCTCACCCAGCTGCGCGTGCCCGACCTCATGATCTACCTCCGCGCCGACATCGCCCACCTGGTCGAGAACATCCAGAAGCGCGGACGCGACTACGAGCAGACCATACAAATCGAGTACCTCCAGGGCCTCAACGAGCTCTACGAGGACTTCATCTATCATAAATACCCCGGCCGGGTGCTCACCGTCGACGTGGCCAACCTCGACTACCTGCACCGCCCCGAGGACCTCCAGTTCATCATCAACAAGATAGACCCCCTCCTCTTCGGCCTCTTCCCCATTAATTAACTCATTTTCTCAATATCTCATTTTCTCAACTTCACCATGCACATCGCCATCGCCGGAAACATAGGATGCGGCAAAACCACACTCACCAAGATGCTTGCCAAACGCTACGGCTGGAAACCACAGTTCGAGCCCGTCGACAACAACCCCTATCTCGAGGACTACTACGCCGACATGGCCCGGTGGTCCTTCAACCTCCAGGTCTACTTCCTCAACAAGCGCTTCCGCGACGTTGTGGAGATATCCAAGTCAAAGGAATACATCATACAGGACCGCACCATCTTCGAGGATGCCTGCATCTTTGCACCCAACCTCCACAACAAGGGCCTCATGAGCGACCGCGACTTTGCCAACTACAGCGAGCTCTTCAACCTCATGATGTCGCTGGTGAAGCTGCCCGACCTCATGATATATATACGCAGCAGCATCTCCAACCTCGTCTACCAGATACAGAAGCGCGGAAGGGCCTACGAGCAGTCTATCCAGATTGACTACCTGCAGGGCCTCAATGAGCTCTACGAACAGTGGATTAGCACCTACAAGGGGCCGCTGCTCATCGTCGACGGCGACACGTGCAAGTTCGGCGACGACCCCAAGGCTTTCCAGACCATAACGGACGGCATCGACGCCAACCTCTATGGTCTCTTCCCCCTCTAAGCACGTCCCATATGTGTTGATACGAAAAGTCCCCACTTCCTCGATGAAATGGGGACTTTTATGCATCGTGTCCTCTAAGAAGGGCTAAGGGCTAAAGGCGAAGGACTCAGCGGCCGGCGTACATGTCGTCGTAGTACTTCTCGTATTCGCCGCTTGTGATGCGGTCCATCCACTCCTGGTGGTCCAGGTACCAGCGCACGGTCTTCTCGATGCCCTCCTCAAACTGCAGACTGGGCTCCCAGCCCAGCTCGCGCTGCAGCTTGCGGCTGTCGATGGCGTAGCGCAGGTCGTGGCCGGCGCGGTCGGTAACGTAGGTGATGAGGTCCATGTCCTCGCCCTCCTTGCGACCCAGGATGCGGTCGACGGTCTTGATGACCACCTTGATGATGTCGATATTCTTCCATTCGTTGAAACCGCCGATGTTATACGTCTCGGCAATCTTTCCCTTGTGGAAGATGAGGTCGATGGCACGGGCATGGTCCTCCACGAAGAGCCAGTCGCGCACGTTCTCGCCCTTGCCGTAGACGGGCAGCGGCTTGCGGTGGCGGATGTTGTTGATGAACAGGGGAATCAGCTTCTCGGGGAACTGGTAGGGCCCGTAGTTGTTCGAACAGTTGGTGACGATGGTGGGCAGCCCGTAGGTATCATGGAAGGCGCGCACGAAATGGTCGCTCGAGGCCTTCGAGGCCGAATAGGGGCTGTGGGGCATGTACTTCAGGTCCTCGGTGAAGAACTTCTCGCCGTAGGATACCCCTCCGTCTCCCCGTAGAGGGGAGTGGCTGGTAGCTTTCGTGGTGAATGGTGCGGGGATGCCCTCGGGGTGTGTCATCTCCAGGGCGCCATACACCTCGTCAGTCGAGATGTGGTAGAAGCGCTTGCCCTCGAACTTCTCGGGCAAGCTTTCCCAATAGAGCTTGGCGGCCTGTAGCAGGCTCAGCGTGCCCATGACATTGGTGCGGGCAAAGGTGAAGGGGTCCTTGATGCTGCGGTCCACGTGGCTCTCGGCGGCCAGGTGGATGATGCCGTCCACCTGCTCCTGCTGCATGAGCTTCAGGAAGGCGTCAAAGTCGCAGATGTCCATCCTCACGAACTTGTAGTTGGGCTGCTGCTCCACGTCCTTCAGGTTCTCGAGGTTGCCGGCATACGTCAGCTTGTCGAGGCAGATAATCTTATACTCGGGATACTTGTTCACAAAGAGCCGCACAACGTGGCTCCCAATAAATCCGGCTCCGCCGGTAATCACGATATTCTTCATATTAATTGTCCATGGTCAATTCCCGCACGCAGGTGCGGAGCGAGTCGGTCCAGTAAGGGATGCGCAGGCCGAAGGTCTCCTTTATCTTGGTCTTGTCGAGGACGGAATAGGCAGGACGGCGCACGGGGCTGGGAAACTCGTCGCTGTGGCAGGGCTGGATGTCGCACGACGTGTGGCCGGCGTATTCGGCAATTGCCCGTGCAAAGTCGTACCAGCTGCACACGCCCTCGTTCGAGTAATGATAGATGCCGCAGATGGCGCGGCGCCCGTCCTTCCCCAGCGCGCAGGCCTTCTCCAGGATGGTCGCTATCGCGCGGGCCAGGTCGAGGGCATAGGTGGGCGTACCCGCCTGGTCGAACACCACCTTCAGCTGGGGGCGCGTAGCCGTGAGCTCGAGCATGGTCTTCACGAAGTTACGGCCGTATTCGCTGTAGAGCCAGGCCGTGCGCAGGATGACGTAGTCGCAGCCGGCGCCCATGATGGTCTGTTCGCCCTCCAGCTTGGTTTGTCCGTAGACGCCCGTCGGGGTGCCTTGCTGGTCCTCGCGGCAGGGCACGTTGTAGGCCTCGCCACCAAAAACGTAATCGGTGCTGATGTGCAGCAGAAGTCCCCCGACGCGCCTCATGGCTTCGGCCAGAATGCGTGGCGCCTGGGCGTTGAGCAGGCGGCAAAATGCCTCGTCGGTTTCCGCTTTATCCACGTTGGTGTAAGCGGCACAATTCACGATGAAATCAATGTTTTTAGCATCTACGAGCCTGTTCAGGGCATCGCTGTCGGTAATGTCGAGCAGGGTGGTTTCCAGCCCCTCGGCTTCCACCACGTCGGTAAAGACAAAGTTATGGGTCGACTGGGCGCTGATGTTTCTCATCTCTCGCCCTAACTGTCCGTTGGCTCCTGTAACGAGTATGTTCAAAATCTAAATTGAAAGTTGAAAGTTGAAAATTGAAAGTTGAGGGGTGAGGGAGGGGTTAGTCGTCGATGGGTTGGTTGCCGAAGCGACGCACGTCGTCAATCACCTTCAGCAGATACTGCCCGTATTGGTTCTTCAGCATGGGCTGGGCCAGCTGGCGCATCTGTTCCTCCGAAATCCACCCGCGGCGGTAGGCAATGCCCTCGAGGCAGGCCACCTTCAGTCCCTGGCGCTTCTCGAGCACCTCGATGTAGGTCGACGCTTCGGACAGGGACTCGTGGGTGCCGGTGTCGAGCCAGGCAAAGCCGCGCCCGAGGGTCAGCACCTTCAGCTCGCCGTCACGGAGAAACTGCTGGTTCACGGTGGTGATTTCCAGCTCGCCGCGGGCCGAAGGCTTGATGTGGGCCGCCACGTCAACGACCTTGTTGGGGTAGAAATACAGGCCCACGACGGCGTAGTTCGATTTCGGCTCGCGGGGCTTCTCCTCGATGCTCAGGCAGTTGCCGTTGCCGTCGAACTCGGCCACGCCGTAGCGCTCGGGGTCGTTCACCCAGTAGCCAAACACGGTGGCCTTCCCTTCCTGCTCGGCCGTCACGACGGCCTGGTGCAGCAGTTTCGAGAAGCCCGCACCATGGAAGATATTGTCGCCCAGCACCAGACAGGCACTGTCGTCCCCAATGAACTCACGGCCGATGATGAAGGCTTGCGCCAGGCCGTCGGGGCTGGGCTGCTCGGCATACGCAAAGCGAACGCCGTAGTCGCTGCCGTCACCCAAAAGACGACGAAAGCCGGGCAAGTCATGAGGCGTTGAAATTATCAGTATCTCACGAATGCCGGCTGTCATCAGAACCGAGATGGGGTAATAAATCATGGGTTTATCGTAGATGGGGAGCATCTGCTTGCTCACTCCCTTCGTAATGGGGTAAAGGCGCGTTCCGCTTCCCCCGGCTAACACGATTCCTTTCATAACGGACTGGTTCTTGTCGCCACAAATGTAGGGCTTTTCTGCATAAAAAACGAAAAAACAGGCCTAAAAGTGTAGCTGATTCAATAAATTTCCTTAAATTTGCAACCGATTTCGACATAATTCGAGGTCGAGCATCCACCGAAACCTTGGAGAGATGCCAGAGTGGTCGAATGGACCGCACTCGAAATGCGGCGTACGGGCGACTGTACCCTGGGTTCGAATCCCAGTCTCTCCGCAAAGAAAGAGCAGGACGTAAAATCCTGCTCTTGGCGCTTATGGTTATTTTCTCGCTGCCAAGCTCTGCCCAAAACCTGCGCCATCAAGAACAACCTCCTATAGGACGCTGCGCTGACGCCTGCGGTTAAGACTTCGAGAAAGACGTGGAGGCCATGCTCTGAGGCCGCGAAGGCGTCTCATAATTAAACAAAAACCAAATGGCACTCATCATCGGACTTCTCATTCCCCTTTTGGGAACTATGCTCGGTGCAGCATTCGTCTTCTTCATGCGAGACGACATGTCACCCCGTCTGCAAAAGGCCCTGCTTGGCTTCGCCTCAGGCGTCATGGTAGCAGTGTCTGTTTGAGTTCGCAAGACAAGCTAAGGATAAAAAAGAAATATGATGAAGAAAATCTGTTTATTGGTGTTGGCAAGTATGCTTGCCATGGGTGGATGGGCACAGAAGTCCACCGTGTATTTCACTAAAGACATTACGCCCGAGTCGCTGTTGAGAATCTATGAGAAACTGGGCGTTGCTCCCGTGGCGGGGCAGCGTGTGGCGGTGAAGATATCCACAGGCGAGTCGGCAGAGTCGAACCACCTGCGCCCCGAGTTCATCAAGGAATTGGTGGACAACGTGGGCGGCACGCTCGTGGAGTGCAATACCGCCTACGGTGGTAACCGCTCGACGACGGCCCGCCACAAGCAAGCCATTGCCGAACGCGGGTATACCGCCATTGCTCCCGTCGATATCATGGACGAGGAGGGCGATATGGAGATTCCCGTTACCGACACGACGTGGATTAAGCACGACATCGTGGGCTCCCATCTGAAGTACTATGATTTCATGGTGAATCTGGCCCACTTCAAGGGCCACGCCATGGGTGGCTTTGGCGGTGTGCTGAAGAACCAGTCGATAGGTGTAGCCTCGAAGACCGGTAAGGCCTACATCCACTCGGGCGGCAAGAGCAAGACGAACGCCTGGGGGAATCGCAACCAGGACTCCTTCCTGGAGGCGATGGCAGCAGCGGCACAAGCCGTACACAACTACTTCAAGCAGCCGGGGCGCGACATCGTCTACATCAACGTGATGAACAACCTCAGCGTCGACTGCGACTGCGACGGTCATCCCGCGGCACCCGAGATGCGTGACATCGGCATCCTCGCCTCGACCGACCCCGTGGCGCTCGACCGCGCCTGCCTCGACCTCGTGTTTAACCACCAGAACACCACCGGCGACAGCAACGCCGCACTGGTGCGCCGAATCGAGAAACTCCACGGCACGCACATCGTCAGCTATGCCGAGGAGCTGGGCCTGGGCAGCCAGAAGTACAAGCTCGTAGACATCGACAAGAAGGCGAAGTAGACACCACGCCTACCCCAAAAACGCCACTGGGCGCGCCACATGCCATCACATCAGGCATGGGCACGCCCAGTGGCGTTTCTCACGTAGGTCAGTTATGCACGAGGGTTCCTATATCCTCGCCTTCCATGACGCGACGCAGGTTGCCATAGATGTCCATATTGAAGACATAGATGGGCAGGTCGTTTTGCTTGCACATGGTCGTGGCGGTAAGGTCCATCACCTTCAGGCCGCGGTTGTAGATTTCGTCGTAGGTGATTGCGCTGAACTTCGTGGCGGTGGGGTCTTTCTCAGGGTCGGCCGTGTAGACACCGTCGACGCGCGTGCCCTTGAGCATCACGTCGGCCTCGATTTCGATTCCGCGCAACGACGAACCTGTGTCGGTGGTGAAGTAGGGATTCCCCGTGCCGCCGCTCATGATGACCACCTCGCCGCGCTCCATGGCCTCGATGGCCTTCCACTTGGTGTAGAGCTCGCCGATAGGCTCCATACGTATGGCCGTGAGCACGGTGGCACGTTGGCCGATAGCCTGCAACGCGCTACACAAGCCCAGGGAGTTAATAACGGTGGCCAGCATGCCCATTTGGTCGCCACGCACGCGGTCGAAGCCCTTGCCGGCGCCCGTCAGGCCGCGAAAGATGTTGCCACCGCCGATGACAATGCCTATTTGCACACCCATGTCGGCCACTTCCTTAATCTGCCGGGCATAGTCATTCAGACGATTGACGTCGATGCCATAGCCCTGTTCGCCCTGCAGGCTTTCGCCCGAGAGCTTAAGTAGTATACGCTTGAATTTTGCCATGTATAATGAGTTTTAGGGTTTTAGGTATTCGGGAGGTGCTCAACCTGTTTGAAGGCGTAGCGTCTATTTTTCCCCATTTCATCGGTGATAATGAGGTGGCCCGTGGGCTCCACGTCGGCGATGGTTCCGCGGAACTCGCCCTGGGCGTCGGCAAAGCGATGGAGCTGGCCCTTGCGATAGAGATGGGCGAGATAGGCTTGGTGGAGTTCGTCGCCGCGGTTCTGCTCTGTCTGGTCGAACTGGCGCGTGAAGTATTCGACGACACGCTCGAGCACGAAGCGGCGCTCCACCTCGTGGCCCAGCAGCTGAGCCAGGGATACGGGGTTGAAATGGGGCGAACCGTCGGACGTGAAGGTGGTCTGATTGACGTTGATGCCAACGCCCATGATGCAGTTTTCGAGTTGCTGGCCCTGCAGGTCATTCTCGATGAGCATGCCGCAAACCTTCTGGTCGCCACAATAAATGTCGTTGGGCCACTTGATGGTCACGGCCATGGTGGGCAGCTCGGGCATGACAAAGTCCTCGACGGCCTGACGCACGGCAAGGGCTATGGCCTCGGAGAGCAGGAACATGCGCTCAGGGGGCACGTGGCGCGGGTGGACAAGCAGGCTGAACAACAGGTTCTCGCCGGGCGCCGAATGCCAATGGTTGGCGCCGGAGCCGCGGCCTGCCGTCTGGTGTTCGGCCGTGACGAGCGTGATGCGACGCTCGTCGAGGGGGTGGAACGACCGCAGGAAGTCGTTCGTGCTCGTCACTTCGTCGAGCTCAAGCATGCGAAACCAGGGTGAATCGTCAAGGCAAAAGTGGTTGTCGCTTCTCATCCTTTCCTTATTACTACCTGCAAAGATAGCGCAAAAATTCGGTTTTCGCAGAAGAATGCTTCGAGTTTTGCGGGCCCACCCTTCATTTTTCACCATCCGAACCGTCGCAACCCCACAGCCACACCTTAACTTTAACCCCGTCCCAAGGTAAAATTAACCTATAGGCTATTTATGTTAACCTGTGAAGAAACATTTTTGTGGAAAAACGCAGCACAAGGCATAGGAAGTTTGGGAAAAGCAGTAACTTTGCAACAAGGATGAATAACGACGAGTTCATAAGGGCGCATCGCGAGGACGACGTGCGCAGGCTGGCACTGACGCGGCCGCCCGAAGGGGTGGACCTGCGCTGGTGTCTGCAGCAAATCGAGGGCTGGCAGCTGGCCCGCCAGAAACTGCCCACATGGGCCACGACGCCGGGGCTCCACTACCCGCCGCGCCTGTCGATGGAGCAGTGCAGTAGCGAGGCAACGGCCCAGTACAAACGAAGCGTGGCCGAACGTCTGCTGGAGCCCCATGAGCGCCAATCCATGACCGACCTCACAGGCGGACTGGGCATCGACTTCTCCTACCTGGCCCCGCTGTTTCGGGAAGCCACATACGTGGAGAAGATGCCACATCTCGTCGACCTGGCCCGCCACAACATGCCCCTGCTTCTTGGCCAAAAAGGCAACGGCACCGACGAGAAGCCCGGGGGCGCGACAAGGCTCCGATTCGTGGTTGCCAACGAGGCGGTAGCCCACATGGACGCCTCGTCGCTCATCTTCCTCGACCCCGCAAGGCGCGACGAAAGCGGGCGCAAGACGGTGGGCATAGCCGACTGCACACCCAACCTGCTCGACCTGCAAGACGTGCTGCTGGCCAGCTCGCGCTGGGTGATGGTGAAGCTCTCACCCATGCTCGACATCACGGAGGCACTGCGCCAGCTGCATGGCGTGAGGGAGGTCCACGTGGTGAGCCTACAGGGCGAGTGTAAGGAACTGCTGTTCGTGGCGTCGGCTGGCGCACAGGGCTGCCCCACTATCCACTGCGTGAACCTGGGCACCGACGACGACACGCTCGTCACAACCCTCGCGGAAAGGGAGAAGAAGGCCGCCACGTGCGCCACGCTCCCGTCCGACCTTCTGGCGGCCGCACCCCACTATCTCTACGAACCCAACGCCTCGATACTGAAGGCCGGCGTGCAGGACACGCTGTGCGAGCGCTACGGAGTCGGGAAACTCCATCCGGCGAGCAATCTCTTCCTGGCCGACAACCTTGTGCCCCACTTCCCAGGACGGCGATTCCGCATCACAGGCCTCAGCGACTTCGGAAAGCGAAATTTGCGCCATTTCATCGGTGATTTGCGACAGGCGAACCTCACCGTGCGCAACTTCCCAACGCCGGTTGCCCAACTGCGACGCCAACTGAAGCTGGCCGAAGGGGGCGACACCTACCTCTTTGCCACCACACTGGCCGACGGCAGCCACGCCATCATCCGTTGCCAGAAACCCTGAGACGCAAAAAACAGGAGCCGTCCCCCAAACTGAGAGACGGCTCCTGGCTATCTTATTCCTGACGTATTACTGAACCTGGTAGCGAACTTCCTTGGTGCGGAACTTCTTCGTCACTACCTTTTCCTTGTCGGTATACACACCGTGAGCGGTGATGACGCTCAGGCGGTTCTTGTCGTTATCGTTGGGATAGGGCTGCACAGTGTCACCCTTCCACTCTACCGACTTAATCATCTTCGGGTCGACACCCTTCTTGATGAGGGCGTTCTTGGTATTCTCGGCGCGCTTCTTCGAGAAGTTCATGTTCGACTTGGAATTACCCGTGCCCTTGTCGGCATAGGAAGTGATGGTGATTTCACCGTTCTTCACGCCCTTGAGGAAGTTGGCAACGGCCGTAATCTGCGCATCGTCCTGGTTAACGCCATCCGACTTCAGACCGAAGAATATCTCTTTCTTGATGTCACGGTCAGCCGTAACGTCCTTGTAGGTAACGTCGTCGTACCAGATGGTGTCAATGCGAGTGGCCCACACGGGTTCGGGTGCCGGTTCGGGAGTCGGCTCGACAACGGGTTCGGGCTTAGGCTCGGACTTCTTCTCCTTCTTCTTGAAGCCGAACTTGTAGGTAACGCCTAACTGGGCCGTGAGGCTCCAGTCATCCGTCTGGTTCACCTTGCTGTTGTAGCGGTCGCTAAGGCTATTGGCGGCAACCTCGAGGTTAATGCTCCAGTGCTTTGCCACGTTGCAGTCAACCATGGCACCCACACGGGCGTTGTGGCTGAAGCGAGTGCCGTCCCACACCCTTGGCAAAACGGCCTTCTGGGCATAGGCATCGTCGTTGTCCCACGCCGTGTTGAGACCGATACCGCCAATCAGATAGGCATTCACGGGATAATAGGACTTCTTACCGAAGAGTGTGCACATGTTCAGCAGAAGGTCGACATTCGTGGTGACGTACTTATAGTCGTACTTGAAGTCGGGACCCTTGTCATAGCCGCCCTTATTCCAGATGCCATTGACGTGGAGACGCGCTCCCACGACCGACGTGAACCAGCTACCGAAGTAGACACTTGCCGTTGGCGTGGCAATCTTGAAGTTATTGTAGTTAGTGAGCGTGGTTTGGCCACCACCCTGAACGCCTACAAACATGTGGGGGAAGGGCTTGTAGTCCTTTCCGTCGTCAGCCGTTTCCTGGGCGCTGACAGCCAATACCATAGCTGCAAACATGCAGACAGCAAAGAGTTTCTTCATCATAGCTGTGATATTTTAATTATTATGCTTTATTGATTGATTTGCGAACACACAACACGACAAAATTAACATCTTTTTCGTTTCCTGCCAAATAAAAAAAAACAGAAATGCGACGGCCTACCCCAAATATTGCAAAAAACGAGGCGAAAAGGCGCATTGGTAAAGGATTTTTTTCGTAAATCTGTATAAGGAATATACCTCTTTGAAATCAAGAGAGTTAGAAGAATTACTTCGTTTTCAGGTAATGAGTTGGCAACCGTCCTAATTGCCGTGGTCTGCATCGCTTTGCTTGTTTGGGAAACTCTTACGGTATAAAGGTATGAAAAATATTCAGACTGAAAGGATCATTGCAAAAATTATTTTAGTCAGAATATTGAGCATTCATCCTTATGCAGTCTTGGTTGGAAGCAATTAACGAACAAGGAAGCCACGGTAAAGGCAACTCCTACTCCTACCACGCCTGCCCATCCGTAATGTTGCCAAAACAGACCTGAAACGAACGTACCAGCAGAACCGCCCAGGAAGTAGATGGTCATATAAACGGTATTGACTCGGTTGATGGCGGATGCGTCGAGGGTGACCACGCTGGTCTGATTTGACAAATGGATGCATTGCATTCCTGCATCAATCAAAAGGATGGCGATTATCATCCACAAGTAGCTGTCATTTCCAAAAAATACCAACAACCATGCAGCCAAGATAACACATCCCCCGACAATGGAGAAGAACCTTACGCCGTACTTCTGGACATAGCCGCTAATGAATACAACCGTAGACGCACCTGCCAATCCGCACAAACCGAGTGCCCCGATAATATCGTCATCCGCAAAGAATGGCTCTTGCTTCATCCGGAAAGCAAGGCAACTCCACAACGCAAAGAACGAGCCATAAGCCAATGCCGCCCTCAACGAAGCGATACGCAAGTACGAGTATTTGGCAAGCAGACGCAACAAGGATTTCATCAGACCCGCATAATTTTCACTTGAACGAGCAGGCAGAACGGGAAGCATCTTGTAAATCATAAGAAAGCATCCGAGCATAAACACACAAGCCACAAAATAGACGGAATGCCATCCCCACATATCAGCCAGGAAACCACTTAACACCCGTGAGCCAAGAATGCCTATGAGCAAACAGGACTGTATAATCCCCACGTTGCGTACCTTGTGTGCTGGTGCTGAATGGAAAGACACCAACGGGATGAAGAACTGCGGCATAACCGAAGATGCTCCGGCAAGCAAGGATGTGCCCCACACCCAATAGATGTTAGGGGCAAGTGCTATGGCAAGCAATGCGCACGATGAAATGATATAATTGGTCAATATCAGCTGCTTTCGTGAAACCAAATCGCCAAGTGGAATGACAAACACAAGTCCGACTACATAACCTATCTGGGTCAATGTCGCAACAATGCTGGCAGAAAAGTCGCTTACCCCAAAATCCTTTGCCATGCTGCCCAACAAAGGCTGGTTGTAGTAGCAGTTGGCAACGGAAAGCCCGGTAGCGACTGCCATCAGAGCCAGCAGAGGTGCCGGAATGCCGTGGCTTTCTCTCAATTCATATTTCATCATTTATTCCTCCTTTCAGTATGACACAACTTTCAATCCAATCAAGGAGGCAATGAGCGTGAACAGGAAAAAAAGCCGTATGGGAGTGGCCGGCTCTTTGAAAATGAATATTCCAATCAAGACCGTGCCGACCGCTCCGATACCCGTCCAAATGGCGTATGCCGTGCCCAAAGGCAAGGTCTGAACCGCTTTGGCAAGTAATGCCATACTCAATACCGTGGAAGCCAAGAAACCGCTTCCCCACAGATAAAAACCAATACCTGATGCCTCTCTCGTTTTTCCCAAGCAGAATGTAAGGCTTACCTCAAACAATCCTGCCAAAAATAAAATTATCCAATTCATACCTATGATTTATTAAATTCGGGTGCAAAAGTAAGCAAATAATTTCTAACCGTTTTTTACATTTGGTAAAAACGGATTTTGCATTTGACAAAAAACAGCCGTTAGCAGCTGTTTCTGTGCACTATTTTATAATTTTGTACCACAAAAATGGCTTATGGATATAAAGGAAATCATCAACCAGAGATATGCCATGCCAGATGCGTCTTTGGACAAGTTGCGGCAATGCCTGACGGAAGTCTCATACCCAAAAGGATTCCAAGTGTTGGAATATGGCAAGATAGAAAAAGACATCTTTTTCATCAAGAAAGGCATTGTCCGCGCCTATACTTCGGTAGAGGGGAAAGAAATTACCTTTTGGGTCGGCAAGGAAGGGGCGACTATTGTTTCCATGAAAGGATATGTGAATGACGAACCGGGGTATGAAACAATGGAGTTGATGGAAAATTCTGTCTTATATGTATTGGAAAGGAAAAAACTGAAAGAGTTATTCTTGGAGGATTTGCACATAGCCAATTGGGGACGGCGTTATGCGGAAATGGAACTGCTTGCTGCCGAGGAACGGCTGATTTCCATGTTGTCAGCCGTCGCCTCGGAACGGTATCACGAGTTGTTGGAAAAAGAGCCTGATTTGTTACAGCGGTTGCCGTTAGGAAGTATCGCCACCTATTTAGGCATCACACAGGCAAGTTTGAGTAGGATTCGGGCACAAATAAAATGACGTTTCAACCAACTGAGGATAGCAAGCGGTTTTGGTCTGCCCCAAACACAAACTTGCTATTCATCCGTTGGTATTGTTTATAATCCCATGCCCTTGCCTCTCCTAAGCGGTTCAACCGTCCTTTTAACGGATGAGAACAGCCTGCCAAACTGCTCCTTGAACCACTCTCCAATCACTTGCTCGTTAATGGCAAGTGCAAGTTTGGACTTGTCTTTCGGGTCTTTTACCACTTGGAAGCCTGCTTCCTCGGTCGTGGACTTCCGCCTGTGCTCTTCCGAATAGAGTTCGCCCTCGTAGAACAGCGGTTTGCCGTTGATGAGCGTGGCGGTCTGCCGCTCGTTGAAGCCGACTTTAAGGCAGAACTTCTCCATGTACACCAACTCTTGGAACAGCGGAAACCACTTCTTGGCTTTTTGGATGATGGATTTCAGGAATGACACTTCCTTTTGGTGTTCCGCTTCCTTGTCCGACAGTTCCCTGCTGTGCTTGGCTTGCAGTTCCATAAGCTGCCGTTGGTGTTCCTCCTGCTGCCGCTGCATCTGCCGTTGCAACAGTTCGATGCTTTCGTCACGGGCGGCAACCTCGCCTTGCAGGGTGCGGTTGTCGGCTTCCAGTTCTTTCAGCTTGCTGCTACCCAAAAGAGAACCGACCTTTGCCACGAGTGCCGTTTTCGCTTCGGTCTTGGCGGCTTCCAGCTTCTCCGACTTGATTTCCTTTCGCACTTCGTCAAGCTGCCGTTATGCCTGCCGCTGTTCGGCTTGTTCCAGAGGGGTACGCCCCCGCTGGCTCATTGGGGCGTTTTTAGCATTAGCGTCAGCGGTGCGTGAAGAAAACGCCCTATTGAGCTATGGCTTTTTGTTTCCCAAAAGCCTGCGGCGGCGTCAGCGGTGATGTCGGCGGACATTGGTTGCCTTTTCTTTTCGCCAGCGACATCGGCCTTCCCTTGTCGGTCGGCAGACCGGAAGTCCGTCCGACCTGTCTGCGGAAAGCGATGTTCACCTCTGTTATTTCTCCAGCGGACTTGATGAGGGGTGAAAATCCGATGAATTGATGATTGGATAGTCTAATCTACTGAAAGCTAATGAAATAATCTTTCATCAGCGTTTCATCAAACCGCTCGCCAAAAGAAAAGTGATGTGTGGGGCTGCGTCTGTTTTCTCTTTTCATCAGCCCAATCCTTTTGTTGAGCGTTTGATGAGTATGTAAGTTGCTGTCATTCTTTATGTTTATATATGCTTTCATCATTTCATCAAAATATCAGAGTGTTTCTAACTGTTCCTTGCTTACCGTATAGTAGCGTCCAATCCTCCTGACGGGAGAGTAACGGCATTCACGGTTGTAGTCGTATTGGTAGGTGGTATAGGAAAGCGAATTGGATGCAGGAGTCAGCTTCCAGCATTCCTGCACCACTTTCCGAACCTGCGACTTCTCCACCTTTACTTGAGAGCAGACGAGCAACGGGATAATGTCATTGAGGCAAAAAGAAACAGAACTGATGTCCACGCTTGCCATGATGTCGAGCAGCAGTTCCACCATCTCTATCTCCAAACGGTTGCGGTTGCTTCGGATTATCTTCCGCAGGGCATCCGTCTCCAGCAGCTTCGGGTTGAACCACATACGGCTTTCTTTCTCGGTGGAGAGTGTACGGTTGCATAGGAAGTGCAGGAAAGCGGGGATTTCCGCTTTCAGCTTTTGTAGGAAGTCGGTGTCATCACTCCGTAGCGGCACAATCTTCCGCACCCAATAGCGTGTCTCGCCAGCGTCAATGATGACGGGCAGGTGCTCGTTGTTGGAGCCGAGTACGAACTTGGCGAAGAAGCCTATCTCGTCACGGTCTTTCCCTTTCGCCTCCACCTTGTAGGATAGCGTGGTGCTGAGGTTCTTCAACCGTTCGCTGTCCTCACGGCGGTTGAGCAGCACCTCGTCCACCATGATGAGCAGCTTGCCAGCCCAATCTGAATTGAACTGGCTGCGGAAGTCCTCGTTGGTGTTGAACGTTACGTTGTTTTTGGAACACGGCTTTCAGGAAGTTCAGGAACGTGCTTTTGCCCGTGTTCCTCTCTTCGGACACAAGCAGGAGTATGGGCAGTTTCTGAACGGGGCAAAGATAGAGCAGTTGCAGGTAGTCCATGCCCAACTCGTACTGTTCGCCGAAGATGTGTCCCACTAACGAGCGGATACAAAGGAAGTCGCCTTGTCGGGGAACATGGCTTATCGGCTCATAAAGGTTGAGGAACTTGCCGACTACTGGCTTGTAGCCCACATGGTCGGGTACGGTGCAGAAGCCATCATACTTCGGAACACTTGCCATGTAGTCCTTGCTGTAGTCCTGCCGCAGGGTCTCGGAGTTCCATGCGATGCGCTTCCTCACATAGCCGCCGTCAATTCGGGGTTGGTCCACAATTTTGTAGAGCGTTGTGCCTACACGGATAAATTCTTCTTTCTTTTCCATGTTTCAAATATAGGTTTTAGTGCCGCCGACACCTTGTCGGCAGGCTGGTTGAACATGGGTGCAAAGCTATGGCATGACGGTTAAAACCTTGATACGTAAAATGATGCAGAACGGCGCAAAAGAAACCGACGGATAAGGAAATGCAGTAAGATGGGTAATATCAGTCATCAAAAGGCGAAAAGAAAAAGCCCGAAGAAGTGGAAAATGGTACTTCTTCGGGCAGACTTGGATTGTGTGAGTGCATGGGCGTAGTGACACGCAACCGCACTCGCTAACACTTACACGATATGCTGTTACCTAACGAAAGCCAAAGCATTTGTCTGTCTTTTCGCAAGCACAGCCTTTCCAGCAAGACATTACGCACTCTTGCGGCATTGGATGTGTTGATACGGAAAGCCAGTGCCATTACCATTGGCAGCGCATACACTTCCAAATAATAACCGTTTGGCAGCCTGATGCGCCTTTCCACTTCGCAAGATTGCAACACTCCGCTCCTATAAACGGCTCGGACGGCGGCACGGAGTGTCGGGGCGATTACATCAAACAGCGTTACCAACTCCATTTCGCTCATCCACACATTGGCTATATCGGACGGTACGGCAACCCAGCCGCTTCCGTCCATCGTAATTGTTGCCCGTTTCATATGTCCATCGTGATCGTTGCCCGTTTCATATCCCTGCCACCTTGATGTTACCGAATGACTTGCTCAACTTGTTGCCCAGCATCGTGAGGTCGTTATCCAGCTTCTCCACGGTTATCTTCGCATAGATTTGGGTCGATTCGATGTTCGTATGTCCCAAAATTCGGCTTACGCTCTCTATCGGCATACCCTTGCAGAGAGCCAGGGTTGCGAATCCATGACGTGAGCAATGGAAGCTGATGTCCTTATTCACGCCGCATTCCCGTATCATCTTCTTCAACGGCTTGCAGATTGACCAATAGTTCAGACTGGGGAATACGAAGTTGTTTTCTTGGAACGATCGGTAACGCTCGATTATCTGAAAGGGGATGTCCAGCAGCTTTACTTGGAAAGGTACGCCCGTCTTGTGACGCTTGGAGATAATCCACTTCTCGCCGTTCACCTCCACGATTCGGTCGTTGGTCAGTTCCTTGATGTCCACGAAAGAAAGGGCGGTGAAACTCGCAAACACGAACAGGTCACGGATATATGCCAGTTTCGGATCTGAGAACTCGTGCGTCATCACCACCTTCAACTCATCCTCCGTCAGAAACTCACGTTCCTTGACATTCGGGCTGATGTGGAATTGCGCAAACGGGTTTCTCGGTATCAGTCCGTTGAAGTGCGCACGCATCACCACGCCTTTCAGCCACATGCACTTTTCCCATATCGTGCCGTTGCGTAATCCCGCTTCCGTGGCTAGATAGACCGCAAACTCCTTGATGAAGTCGGGAGTAAGTTCCAGCATAGACATATCGCTGCGTTTGTAGAATGACTTGATGAATGCCGCCACATAGTTCCTTGCCACTACCCTTGACTGATAGGTCGCCAGTTTCCTGTCCTTGCCGACACGCTTCTTGAACACCTCGTTCTCACGGTCGAAGGCTTTGAGCAGCGTTTCATACTCGCCGCCTATGCCTTGATAGGCGTTGCGCACCATTTCTGCCGTCACAAATGCCTCACGGTCGGATATGCGCTGGTAGTGCTTGATGATTTGCGCCTTGATGTTGTCAAGCGCAAGGTTCGTTTCCCTTGCCTCTAAACTCTTGCCCTTGGCATGGTTGCCCTTTGCGTCCCAAAGCTCCTTTGCGATGCTCCGTTTGCAACTGAACTGCGCCACCGTTCCGTTGATTGTAACCCGTCCCATGATGGGGGCAATTCCATTCTTCTCCTTGCTGCCGTTCGCATAGAACAGCACGCGAAATGTACTCCTTGTCATACTCGTTCTTTTTTGGTTGCAAAATTATAAATCAACGAGTTAAACCTTGACAAGCAAACCTACGCAGAGCGGCGCAAACGGAACGGTGACTGTTAAATCTGCATTTCTGACGGATAACGATTAGGAAACCGTTCTCTTTCTCCAATCCGCTTTGAAACGCTATTCAGCCCTCTATCCAACTTCCGCGATTTTCTCATAACTACTTAATTCACAGATTACATTGCGTTAATCTTCCAATTTTTGGAGGTTTTTCCATAGATTTTTCGTAAATTTGCCACTTAATTAATAATAATGTATAATCCATAAGCCGATTACTAACTTTATGGAACAAAACGCAAGACCCGTCACCATTAAACCAGTGACCACGGGACGGGAAATGAAACAATTCGTACGCTTTAACTGGGAACTATACAAGGATTGCCCTTACGCCGTTCCCGACTTCCTCGAAGACACTCTCGACACCTTCAATCCCAAGAAGAACCCCGCACTGAAGTTTTGCGACGTGCAATGCTTCATGGCCTACCGCGACGGGCAAATCGTGGGCCGCGTGGCTGCCATCATCAACCACCGGGCCAACGAACACTGGAAGGAACGCCACGTGAGGTTCGGATGGATTGACTTCATCGACGACGTCAGCGTCACGAAAGCCCTGCTCGACACCGTGGAGCAGTGGGGGCGCGAACGCGGCATGAACATCATCGTCGGCCCGCTGGGATTCACCGACATGGACCTCGAGGGAATGCTCACCGACGGCTACGACCAGCTTTCGACAATGAATAGCATCTACAACTACCCCTACTACCCCGAGCACATGAAACAACTGGGCTACGAGAAAGAAGTGGGATGGGTGGAACGCAAGGTCTACGTCCCCAAAAACGGACACGAGGCAAACATCGAAAAGTACTTCAAGATTGCCGAGATGGTGAAAAAGCGCTACGGCTTCCGACTGCGCAAGTTCAATAAGAAGAAGGAAATTAGAGAAGGCGGTTACATACAGAAAGTGCTCGACGTGGTCAACAGGTCGTACGCCAACCTGTATGGCTATTGCGAACTCGACCCCGAGCAAATGGAAACCTATGCCGACCAGTACCTCCAGTACCTCGACAAGCGATACCTGAGCGTCGTGGAAACGGCAGAAGGCGAAGTCATAGGCATGGGCATCTGTATCACAAGCCTCAGCCGCGCCATACAGAAGGCCAAGGCCCGTTTGTTCCCATTCGGCTGGTGGCACATGGCCAAGACACTGTGGTTCAACCGCCACCCGCTGGTGCTCGACATGCTGCTCGTGGGCGTGCTGCCCGAATACCAGGACAAGGGCGCCAACGCACTCATCTTTGCCGACATCATACCACAGTCCATCAAGGACGGATACGAATGGGCCGAGACGCACCACCAGCTTGAAGACAATGCACCGAGCCAAAGCCAGTGGAAATACCTCGACTGCGACATCCACAAGCGCCGCTGCGCATTCAAGAAGGCCTTATAAAAACAAACCAAACGGATAATGGAAGAAACCATCACAGAGCAACAACCCATCGCCAACTACGGCGAAGACAATATTGTCACACTTGAGGGACTGAAACACATCAGGCTGCGCCCTGGCATGTATATCGGCCGTCTGGGCGACGGCAGCCATGCCGAAGACGGCATCTACGTCCTGCTGAAGGAGGTAATCGACAACAGCATCGACGAATTCAAGATGAACGCCGGCCGTCGCATCGAAGTCGACATGGAGGAGAACATGCGCATATCGGTGCGTGACTATGGTCGCGGTATACCCCTCGGCAAGCTGGTGGATGCAGTGAGTAAACTCAACACCGGCGGCAAGTACGACTCGAAGGCCTTCCAGAAGAGCGTCGGGTTGAACGGCGTCGGACTAAAGGCCGTCAATGCCCTCAGCTCCAAGTTCGTCGTCTATGCCGTTCGCGACGGAGAGATGCGGCGCGCCACTTTCATGAAGGGAGAGCTCGTGGACGACGAGACCATACCCACGGAAGAGGAAAACGGAACCTTCGTGTTTTTTGAACCCGACGGCTCGCTGTTCAAGCACTACTCATTCCAGAACGAATACATCGAGACACTGCTCCGCAACTACACCTACCTGAACACGGGACTGACCATCATGTTCAACGGGCGGCGCATTGCCTCGCGCAACGGACTCAGCGACTTGCTCTCCGACCGCATGACTAACAATCCGCTCTACGAAATCGTGCATATGCGGGGTGAAGACATCGAGATAGCCTTCACCCACTCCAACCAAAACGGCGAGGAATTCTACTCCTTCGTGAACGGACAGCACACGACACTCGGCGGCACCCATCAGGCAGCTTTCAAGAAATACATAGCCGAGGCAATCAAGGACTATAGCGGAAAGAACTACGACTATGCCGACATACGCAACGGCATGGTTGCCGCAATCAGTATCAACATACAGGAACCCGTGTTCGAGAGCCAAACGAAGGTGAAGCTGGGCTCACAGACAACCGAGCCGCAGGGTGGCATATCGATTGACAAGTTCATTGGCGACTTCGTGAAGGCACAAGTGGATAACTACCTGCACAAGAATACCGACGTGGCGAACATCATCCTGCAAAAGGTTCAGGACAGCGAGCGCGAGCGCAAGGCCATGGCAGGCGTTGCCAAGAAGGCCCGCGAGATGAGCAAGAAGGCCAACCTTCACAACCGCAAGCTGCGCGATTGCCGTCTGCACCTGACCGACACCAAGGGCGACCAGCAGATGGAAACGTGTATCTTCATCACCGAGGGCGACTCGGCAAGCGGAAGCATTACCAAAAGCCGCGACGTGAACACGCAGGCCGTATTCTCCCTTCGCGGTAAGCCGCTCAACTGCTTTGGGCTGACGAAGGAGGTAGTGTACAATAACGACGAGTTCTACCTGCTGCAGGCAGCGCTGAACATTGAGGACGGGCTCGACGGGCTGCGATATAACAAGGTCATCGTGGCCACGGATGCCGATGTCGACGGAATGCATATCCGCCTGCTGATGATTACGTTCTTCCTGCAGTTCTTCCCCGAACTGATCAAGAAGGGTCACGTTTATATCCTGCAGACGCCCCTGTTCAGAGTGCGCGCCCGCAAGTCGAAGCTCGGCAAGGCCAAGGTGGCGGCGCTGCAGGAAGCAGCCCAGGACCAGGAGGCAAAGGTACGTCGGCAGATTTCGGAAAATGCTGATTTCATCACACAATATTGCTATAGCGAGGAGGAGCGCCAGCAGGCCATCAACGACATGGGCCCCGACCCCGAGATTACCCGTTTCAAGGGCTTGGGCGAGATTAGTCCCGACGAGTTCAAGACGTTCATAGGTCCCGACATCCGACTGGAGCAGGTGTCGCTGCACAAGGCCGACAACGTGGCCGGGCTGCTGGAGTATTACATGGGCAAGAACACCATGGAACGACAGAACTTTATTATCGACAACCTCATCATCGAGGAGGATTTGGCCAAGGAGGAGGACGAGGCATGAAAAAGGCAATATTCCCAGGTTCGTTCGACCCCTTCACGTTGGGTCACGCCGACATCGTCAGGCGCGGCCTGCAGGTGTTTGACCACATCGTGATTGCCGTGGGCGTAAACGAGCACAAGCAAGGCTGGATTGCAGCAAAGGAGCGCCTTCGCGCCCTGCGTGAGCTATACAAGGACAACGCCAACGTAAGCGTTGAGCGCTACGAGGGGCTTACGACGGACTTTGCCAAGCGATGCGGCGCCGGCTTCATCCTGCGCGGCGTGCGCAGTCTCAAGGACTTTGAATACGAGCTCGACATGGCCGACGTGAACCGCCAGCTGGACGAAAACCTGGAGACCGTAGTGCTGTTGGCCCACCCCGAGCTGAGCGCCGTCTCGAGCAGCATGGTGCGCGAACTCCACCACTTCGGCCACGACATCCAGGCATGGCTCCCCGAAAACCTAAACTACAAGCTATGAAGAAATTTCTTCCATTTCTGATATTCCTACTTCCCAACTTCATTTTTCCCGCGTTTGCCCAACAGACTAAAATCGAGCAGGCAATACGTAAGCTGAACATGGCCACCGTGTTGACGAACCTCTACTACGTGGACAGCGTGAGCATCGACCGGCAGGTCGAGGATGCCATCAACGGCATGCTCGGCAAGCTGGACCCCCACTCACAGTACTCGAATGCGAAGGAGACCAAGCGCATGAACGAGTCGCTGGAGGGCTCGTTTGAGGGCATCGGCGTGCAGTTCAACATGCTTGAGGACACGCTCGTCGTGATTCAGCCCGTGCCGAAAGGGCCGTCGGAGCGCGTGGGCATACTTGCCGGCGACCGCATCGTATCGGTCAACGACACTGCCATCGCAGGTGTGAAGATGAGTCGCGAGGAAATCATGAGCCGGCTGCGAGGGCCCAAGGACACGAAGGTCAAGCTTGGCGTCGTGCGCGACGGCGTGAGGGGCATCTCGTACTTTATCGTGAAGCGCGACAAGATACCCGTTAACACGCTCGACGCGGCATACATGGTCACCCCCGACATCGGCCTTATCCGTTTCAGCAGCTTTGGGCAAACCACCTACGACGAGGTCATGGAGGCACTGGACAAGCTGAAGGCTCGTGGCATGAAGAAGCTCATCATAGACATGCAGCAGAACGGCGGCGGCCTGCTGGGCGTGGCGGCAGAGATATGCAGCCAGTTCCTGCCCAAGGGCGACACGATCGTGTATACGCGTGGCCGCAACGTGCCGTCGCAGGTGTTCGTGAGCAACGGCGGCCGGGGCTGGCAGCAGGGAAAAGTGGCCGTGCTCATCGACGAATATTCGGCCTCGGCAGCCGAAATCCTGACGGGTGCCATACAGGACCAGGACCGCGGCATCGTGGTGGGTAGGCGCTCGTTTGGCAAGGGCCTTGTGCAGCGACCCCTCGACCTGGCCGACGGAAGCATGATACGCCTCACCGTGGCCCGCTACTACACACCCTCGGGACGCTGCATCCAGAAGCCCTACACGAAGGGCGACAAGGAGAGCTACTCGAAGGACGTCATCAACCGATACAACAGCGGCGAACTGCTCCACGAGGACAGCATCCACTTCCCCGACTCGCTTCGCTACAAGACAAAGCGCAAGGGGCGCACCGTCTACGGCGGAGGAGGCATCATGCCCGACTACTTCATACCCCTGGACACAACGAAATACACGAGATACTACCGCGAACTCTCGGCCAAGAGCCTCATCATCAACGCCAGCCTGCGCAACCTCGACAAGAACCGCAAGCGGCTCAAGAAGCAGTGGCCCGACTTTGAGGACTTCAAGGCCCGATACGAAGTGCCCGACGACATCTTACAGCACATCCTGAAGGAAGGCGAGAAGCAGAAAATCAAGCCCAAAGACGACGAAGAGCGGGAGAAGACCATCCCCGAGCTGAAGCGCATAATGAAGGCACTGACGGCACGCGACCTGTGGGACATGAGCGAGTATTTCTCCATCATCTACGACGACGACCCCGTGGTGATGAAAGCCGTTGAACTACTGAATGACTAACCCGTGAGCATCACATTCAACACCGAAGGCACGGCCCAGATGCCCGAACTCGACCAGGCGGCCATACGAGAGTGGGTGGCCAGCGTGGCAGCCTCCTACGACAAGCGCGTGGGCGAAATTAACTACGTGTTCGTCGACGACGAGCGCATCCTCGAGGTGAACCGCCAGTTCCTCGGCCACGACTACTACACCGACATCATCACCTTCGACTACTCCCAAGGGCGCATCCTCTCGGGCGACCTCTATATCTCACTCGACACCGTGCGCTCCAACGCCCTCCAGCAACCCAACACCTCCTACCGGCAGGAGCTCCACCGCGTCGTCATCCACGGCGTGCTCCACCTCTGTGGCATCAACGACAAGGGCCCGGGCGAGCGCGAAGTGATGGAGGCCTGCGAGAACCGCGCCCTGGCGATGCTCGTAGCCCCGTAGGCCGCCAGGCGCGACGAAACAAACACATCATTGAACCACACCACGAAACCAACCATATCATGAACAACAAATTACTACTGCTCACACTCCACTCGCCGCTGCTCACCATCGCGGCGCAGGCCCAGCAGCGGCCAAACATCGTGTACATTATGACCGACGACCACACGGCACAGATGATGTCGTGCTACGGCCACAGCCCCATCGAGACGCCCAACCTCGACCGCATTGCCCAGGAGGGCGTGCGCTTCACCCGCAGTTTCGTGGCCAACTCGCTCTCGGGCCCCAGTCGCGCCTGCATGATTACGGGTAAGCTGTCGCACAAGAACGGCTTCACGAACAACGAGCACGGCGTGTTCGACGGTTCACAGCAAACTATGCCCAAACTGCTGCAGAAGGCCGGCTACCAGACGGCCATCATCGGCAAATGGCACCTCGTGAGCAAACCCACGGGCTTCGACCACTACGACATACTCTCGGGCCAGGGCGAATACTACAACCCCACCTTCATCCACGACGACGGGACACGCAGCGTGGAAAAGGGATACTGCACCGACGTCATCACGGACAAAGCCATCCAATGGATGGAAGACCGCGACCGGGAAAAGCCATTCATCCTGTTTGTCCACCACAAAGCATGCCACCGCGACTGGTTGCCCAAGCTCGAGGACATGCGCCTCTACGAAGACAAGACGTTCGACCTGCCCGATAACTTCTGGGACACCTGGGAAGGGCGTACGGCAGCCCAGCAGCAGGAGATGTCGATTGCCTCAGCCCACGACATGGACATTGCCTACGACAACAAGATATACTCGCCCGGCGACAAGACACGCCTGAGCGGCAACTACCTGTACTACGTTAACCGCCTTGACTCGGCCGACCGCGCGCGCTACTTTGAGTTCCACGACTCCCTGACGCAGGCCTTCAAGCAGAACCCGCCCACGGGCCGTGCGCTCACCGAATTCAAGTTCCAACGCTACATGCGCGACTACGCCAAGGTGACCAAGAACCTCGACGAGAACGTGGGCCGGCTGATGCAGTACCTGCGCGACAACAACATGCTCGCAAACACACTCGTCGTCTACACCAGCGACCAGGGATTCTACATGGGCGAGCACGGCTGGTTCGACAAGCGCTTTATGTACGAGGAAAGCCTCAACACGCCGCTCGTCATGCGACTGCCCGACGGCTACGAGCGACGCGGAACCATCGATGAAATGGTGCAAAACATCGACTACGCCCCCACGTTCCTCGAAATGGCCGGAGCCCCCGTCCCTGCCGACATTCAGGGCCAGTCGCTCGTGCCCCTGCTGAAGGGAAAGAAACATCGCGGGCCGTGGCGCGAGTCGATATACTACCACTTCTACGAATTCCCCGCCGAGCACATGGTGAAGCGCCACTACGGCATACGCACCGCGCGCTACAAGCTCATCCACTTCTATCGCGACATCGACCAGTGGGAACTCTATGACCTGAAGCGAGACCCCACGGAGATGCACAACGTCTACGGCGACCCGCGCTATAGCAAGGTGCAAAAGCAGATGCACCGCAAGCTGAAGCAGCTGCAGGAGAAATACGACGACCCCATAGAGGCGGAAATTGCCGCCACACGGGACGCCGGCGGGCAGACCAAAAGCCCGGCCCAGGCCAAGAAATAATCAACGAAACTGTTTTGCGGAAACTACCTGACGGCCACGCCCGAGAGCGTGTAGCGCCGTCCGTCGGGCATGAGGATGAAGAGCCTTCCGTCCTCAACGACCTTGCGCACGGCTGAGCAAGGCCGGGCCAGGGGCTCAGCAATGCCGTCCGTCTCGCCACACACGGCCCAGAACAAAAAGTTTTTGACCTCCCACTGCGGAGTATCGACATCGCTCTGAGTGGTGTAGCGGAACGCTACGTTGACGCGGGGCTGCCCCAGATAGCGTGCAGGCACCTCGGCGGTCACGGTCTGCCAATCCCAGTTGCGGCTGCCGTAGCTGCTAATGGGTAGTTCTTGCCACTCGGCATCGGCCGGCACGCCGTCGTAACTGTCAGAAATAAGCAGCTTCAGGTGGGAGGGCCAGTTATCGGCCGTGGTGCCGTAGCCCACGCAATGGGTGAACTGCAGCGCCGCCGCGTTCTTGCCCTGCAGGTCGAAGGCGGGCGAGATTAGCCAATCCTCGTTCTCACCGGTGCGATAGCCGTTCATCGTGGCACAGGAGTAGGTATTGTCGATAACCCACGCATTGCCGCCCATGACGTCGACCGTCGTGAACTGGCCCATGGTGGAGGCAAACGACTCGCGGTAGTCAATATCCTCGCAACCGCCGTCGCCGCCGTCGCCCAGACGCAGCATCACGACGTAGGGGTCGTGGTCGCTGTAGGTGCGGCTGTCATTATCCTCGTAGCAGGTGGTGCAGACGTGCTCGACCCAGGCACGCGTGACCTGCCTTGCCATCGTCGCGTTGGCCAGCACGTGGTCGAGGTGCATGCCGCCGTTATAGCAGTGAGTGTAGACCCCGGAGTTATACTTGAGGAGCATCTCCTCGAAGCCTTCGTTCACGATTTTCTGTACGCTCTCGGCATCCGTCTCACAGTTCAGGTCGCCCAGGATAAGGATGTCCTCGTCCATGGCCTTCGTATTCAGTGCACTGATGAGTTGCGAGGCATTGACGAGACGCGTCGACTCGCTTTCCTCGCCGCCGGCCTTAAAGTGGTTCATGCTCAACGTAAAGCGCTCGCCGCTTGTGAGGGCCTCGAAAGCTTGTATGCGCATGACGTCGCGGTAGTATATCGCCGTGGCGCCGGCGTAGTTCGAGCCATAGGGCCGCACCTTGTCGGTTCGGTAGATGAAGCCCGACTTGAGGTGGTTGTCGTAGGCATCGGGCGTGTAGGATATGCCGTCGCTGACGGCCTTGAAACTGTAATCGGAATACTTCGTGAGCGAATCGGCCAGCTGGCGGAGAATGATGTCCGTGGCCTCAACCTCGTTAAAGGCATAGATGTCGGCATTGATGGCCAAGAGGGCGCTGACGATGCGCTGTGTCTTCGCGGCACGCCCCGCGTCGTCCTGGTAATTGCTAACCCACAGGTAGTTGGTGGAGGTGCGCTCGGTCTGGTCGTAGTTCCAGTAGTAATTCTGCAGGTTCTGGCCACACACCCTGACCACCTCGCTGTCGGCGGCTGCCCAGCACCGCCACGGCATCCACGCCGCAGCACAGACGGCGAGCAACGCTAAAAGTCGGTTTCCCTTCATAGTTCGTCTGTTTTCATCTTCAACAAAGATTCGTTTATTCTTCGACAACGGCACGCAGGAGAACGACGTCCTGGACGGGCCGGTCGTCGGCACGCGTAGCCACGGCCTGTATGGCCTTCACCACCTTCATGCCCTCAACGACGCGCCCAAAGACGGTGTACGTGCCGTCGAGGTGGGGCGAGCCGCCATAGGTGAGATAGTTGTCCCACATCTCGCGGTTCATCTCTATCCCCTGCTCGTTGAGCATGCCTCGTACCTTACCCAGGGCCGTTTCGCCCCACGACTGGCCATAGACGATGTAGAACTGCGAGCCGGAGGAGCGCATCTCGGGATTCACGTCGTCGGGCTCGCGAGCTGCGGCCAGGGCACCGCGCACGTGGTAGAGCCACGGCAGGCGGAACTCAGCGGGCAGTGTGTAGTTTATGGAATCGCGCGCGGGAATGAGGCTGCAGGGGTCGCCGCCCTGAATCATGAATCCCTTGATGACGCGGTGGAACAGGGTGCTGTCGAGCCTTCCCTCGCGGGCCAGGCGCAGGAAGTTGTCGCGGTGACGCGGCGTCTCGTCGCTCAGCTCCACGCGAATCACTCCCATCGTCGTCTCGAGCCTGACCACTGCCTGGCGGTGGCGCTTGGCCGACATGGCCGTCGGAATCAGCAGCAAAAAGAGCAGGAAGACGAGTGAATTACGTTTCATAACACATAACTTTCTGGGCAAAGATACAAAAACTATTTATGAATTGCTTAACTTTGTGAGCACAAAATCAACCAACGACATGCAAAGACTAATCAACCTGAGCCGTGGGCTTACCAGCCATGCCTCGCTTTTCATCAGCAGCACCATCCTGGCTGGCCTGTTCCTGCGCCAGGACAAAAAGGAGGCTGACGCCCCGCTAAGCCAAGGCGCATGAAAACACCCCAACTTTCATACTACGACATGACGCCCGGCGCCGTGGCCTTCAGCACCACGCGCCTCGGGGGCTACGGCACTGGGGCATACGGGGAGTTCAATATCACGCACTACTGTGGCGATGAGCCGGCGACAGTGACGAAGAATCGCGCGGCGCTGTGCCAACTGTTGGGCATAGCCGACCAGGCGCTCATCCTGCCCCGGCAGACGCATGGGACGGAGGTCCTCAGGGTGGACGAGTCGCTGTTGACGCTGCCGCCCCACACGCGGCAAGAACGGCTGGAGGGCATCGACGCGCTGGTGACCGACCTGCGCGACGTGTGTATCGGCGTCTCTACGGCCGACTGTATCCCCGTGCTCGTGTACGATACCAGACGCCACATCGCGGCGGCCATACACGCTGGCTGGCGCGGCACGGTGGCTCGCATCGTGGAAAAGACCATCGTCAGGATGGCGGAATGGTATGGCTCGCAACCCGAGGATATGGTGGCCCAGACGGGGCCTGGCATCAGCCTACCGAGCTTCGAGGTGGGCGACGAAGTGTATGAGGCCTTCCGCGATGCCGGCTTCCAGATGACCGCCATTGCCCGCCGCATGGCGCGGCAGAAGGCCGGCGAGCCCACCAGCGACGGCCGGCACGTGGCGCAACACAGCGACGGCGAGGCAGGGAGCAACGGCGCACGCGAGATGCGCTGGCACATCGACCTGCCCGAGTGTAACCGCCTGCAGCTCCTTACCTGCGGCATTCCCCAGGAGGCCGTCAGCGTGAGCCCCGTCTGCACCTACCTGCAGCCCCATCGCTTCTTCTCCGCCCGCCGCCTCGGCATCCAGTCAGGCCGCATCTTCACCGCCATCATGATGAAATAACGACAGCCATAAGAAGAGGGGGATGGAACGCTGTGTTCCATCCCCCTCTTTCGTATATAGAGTTCGCTAATTGGCGAGCTTCCTTTCAGGCACCTTAGCTACGCTCGGCATAATGCAAATAAGATTTGCCCTCTGCTCTCGTTAGTCGGCGAGCTTGGCGCTGATGAACTCGCGGTTGAGGCGGGCGATGTTGGCGATGGTTTCGCACTTGGGGCATACGGCTTCGCAGGCACGTGTGTTGGTGCAGTTGCCAAATCCCAGTTCGTCCATCTTGGCCACCATGGCCTTGGCACGGCGTGCGGCTTCTACGCGGCCCTGGGGCAGCAGTGCGAGCTGGCTTACCTTGGAGCTGACGAAGAGCATGGCTGAGCCGTTCTTGCAGGCTGCCACGCAGGCGCCGCATCCGATGCATGAGGCGCAGTCCATGGCCTCGTCGGCGTCCTCCTTGGGGATGAGGATGGCGTTGGCGTCCTGTGCCTGTCCGGTGCGGATGCTGGTGTAGCCTCCGGCCTGCATAATCTTGTCGAAGGCTGAGCGGTCGACCATGCAGTCCTTGATGACGGGGAAGCCGGCCGAGCGCCAGGGTTCAACGGTGATGACATCGCCGTCCTTGAAGCGACGCATGTAAAGCTGGCATGTGGTGGCTCCGCGCTCGGTCTTGCCGTGTGGCGTTCCGTTGATGTAGAGGGAGCACATGCCACAGATGCCTTCGCGGCAGTCGTGGTCGAAGACGAAGGGTTCCTTGCCGGCCTCGATGAGTTCCTCGTTCATGATGTCGAGTGCCTCGAGGAATGAGGTGTCGTCGGGCACGTTCTTCAATTCGTGGGTATCGAAGTGGCCCTTATCCTTGGGGCCGTTCTGTTTCCAGAACTTTATGGTAACTGATATGTTCTTAGCCATGGTCTCTTAATTCTTGTAGTTACGGGTTTGTACCTTGATTGCTTCGTACTTGAGGGGCTCTTTGATGAGTTCGGGGTCTTTGTCCTCGCCCTTGTACTCCCAGCAGCCTACGTAGAAGAAGTTTTCGTCGTCGCGCTTTGCTTCGCCTTCTTCGGTCTGGTATTCCTCGCGGAAGTGTCCGCCGCAGGATTCGTTGCGCGAGAGTGCGTCGTGGGCCACGAGTTCGCCCATGGTGAAGAAGTCGCGCAGGTGGATGGCCTTGTCGAGTTCGACGTTGAGGCCTTCCTTGGTGCCGGGCACGAAGAGGTTGGTGTCAAATTCTTTCTGCAGTTCCTTCATCTTCTTGATACCCTCCTTGAGGCCTTCGGCCGTGCGTCCCATGCCGACGTACTCCCACATGATGTGTCCGAGTTCCTTGTGGATGGAGTCGACGGAGCGCTTGCCCTTGATGTTCATGAGGCGGTCGATTTCGGCCTCGACGGCTTTTTCCGTCTCAACGAATTCGGGGCGCTCGGTTGATAGCTTGGGCCAGATGGCCTGGTCGGCCAGGTAGTTCTGGATGGTGTAGGGCAGGACGAAGTATCCGTCGGCCAGGCCCTGCATGAGTGCGCTGGCGCCGAGGCGGTTTGCTCCGTGGTCGCTGAAGTTGCACTCACCGATGGCGAAGAGGCCGGGGATGGTTGTCTGCAGTTCGTAGTCGACCCACACGCCGCCCATGGTGTAGTGGATGGCGGGGTAGATCATCATGGGTTTGTAGTACTTGACGCCGTTGATTTCGTTGGCCAGGTCGCCGGGATAGACGTCGGTGATTTCTTCGTACATGTCGAAGAGGTTGCCGTAGCGCTGCTTCATGGCGTCGAGACCGAGGCGGTTGATACTTTCGGAGAAGTCGAGGAAGACGGCCAGTCCGGTGTTGTTCACGCCGAAGCCCTTGTCGCAGCGCTCCTTGGCGGCGCGGCTTGCCACGTCGCGGGGCACGAGGTTACCGAAGGCGGGATAGCGGCGCTCCAGATAGTAGTCGCGGTCTTCTTCGGGTATCTCCCAGCCCTGCAGTGTGCCTTCCTGGAGCTTCTTGGCGTCCTCCAGCTTCTTGGGCACCCAGATGCGGCCGTCGTTGCGCAGCGACTCTGACATCAGGGTCAGCTTCGACTGCTTGTCGCCGTGCACGGGGATGCAGGTGGGGTGAATCTGCACGTAGGAGGGGTTGGCCATGTAGGCACCCTTGCGGTAGCACTGTACGGCGGCCGTGCAGTTGCAGCCCATGGCGTTGGTCGACAGGAAGTAGGTGTTGCCGTAGCCGCCGGTGGCGATGACAACGGCGTTGGCCGAGAAGCGCTCGAGCTTACCGGTCACGAGGTTCTTGGCGATGATGCCGCGGGCACGTCCGTCGACGATAACCACGTCTTCCATCTCGTAGCGGGTGAAGAGCTTCACCTTGCCGGCCTGCACCTGTGCCGAGAGCGAGCTGTAGGCGCCCAGCAGCAGCTGCTGGCCCGTCTGGCCCTTGGCATAGAAGGTGCGGCTCACCTGGGCACCACCGAAGCTTCGGTTGGCCAGCATGCCGCCGTATTCGCGAGCGAAGGGCACGCCCTGTGCCACGCACTGGTCGATGATGTTGTTCGACACCTCGGCCAGACGATACACGTTGGCCTCGCGGGCACGGTAGTCGCCGCCCTTCACGGTGTCGTAGAACAGGCGGTAAACCGAGTCACCGTCGTTCTGGTAGTTCTTGGCTGCATTGATACCGCCCTGGGCCGCAATGGAGTGGGCGCGACGGGGCGAGTCCTGAATGCAGAAGTTGTATACATTGAATCCCATCTCGGCCAACGAGGCGGCAGCGCTGGCGCCGGCCAGACCCGTACCTACCACAATGACATCGAGCTTGAGCTTGTTCTTGGGATTGACCAGACGCTGATGTGCCTTATAGTTGGTCCACTTCTCAGCCACAGGTCCTTCGGGAATTCTTGAATTTATAGTCTTGGACATAATACTTTATTGTTTTTCGGTTGATGTATCAGTTCTTGGGACAAGCGGGGCAATCCTCCTTGATATCCTTGGTCAGGTGGTTGTGCTCAACAACAGCCTCACCCTCCTCAGCACAAGCCTTTTGGCAGGGCTTCTCGCAGGGCTTCTCGCACGCCTTCTCGCACGCCTTCATGCAGGGTTTCTCGCACGCCTTCTCGCACGCCTTCATGCAGGGTTTCTCGCACGCCTTCTCGCACGCCTTCATGCAGGGTTTCTCGCAAGGACCGGCACAGGACTTGTCGCAAGCCTTCTTGCACTCCCCCTTCATCATGGGGCAGGCAGCAGCCTCGGTATTCATGGCCTCCTCATAGTCACAGGGACGGTAGCCGGACCAGAAGGCTATGGCCACCACGGCGAACATGGCCACCACGATGACAGCCCAGGCATTGCCGATGCACTTCCAGCGCTGGAACCATACCTTGCCGCTGAAGCCCAGGGTCTGCAAGGCACTCCAGATGCCGTGGGTCAGGTGGAAGAGCAGGGCTGCCAGCCACACGATATAGATGGCGGTGAAGACAGGGCACGAGAAGGTATTGACGATGTGATAGACACCGTTGGCAGCGTTGGCCTCCAGTTCCTCAATGTGAGCCAGTTCGGCAAACATCATGTTGTACCAGAAATTGTAGAGGTGCAGCAGCATACCCAGTACCACGATGATACCCAGCACGAGCATGTTCTGGCTGGCCCATTCCACCTTGCCGGGCTTGTCGGTCACGGCATAGCGGCTGTTACCGCGTGCCCTGCGGTTCTGCAGGGTGAGGATGAAAGCAAAGATGAAATGCAAGGCCACCAGGACAGCCAGACCGATGGTTGCTGCAACAGCATACCAGTTGGCACCCAGGAACTCACAAATCATGTTGTAACCCTTAGCACTGATGAGGGCTACGATGTTCATTGACGCGTGGAAGGTCAAGAACAGGACAAGCGCAATGCCGGTTACCGACATCACCACTTTCCTACCAATAGATGATTTGATTAACCACATAAAAAATAGGATTGAATTAAGTTATTAATGATTTGTTATTACTCACTTTTGGGTATTCAGCGCGACAAATTTAAGATTTTTTTACCATTCGCGCAAACATTTCAGCGAAAAGCGTGCGCCCAAACCCCAAAAAACAGCGCCCCCAAATTGCAGCCGCCGCCACGTCAAATTGCAGCCGCTGCAAGGCAAACTATATTCATCGCCCGACGGCTATACAAACATCGCAGGACGAACGTACAAACATCGCCGACGATTATATATTCATCGCCCGACGAATATACTTTGCCGCGCAAGGCTTGCAATTATGCCCCGCAAGGCCGTCGGGAAGGGCGTCCGCCACCTATTTAAATTATTACGTGCGCGAGGGGCGAAGTTTCGCAGAAAATCACTACATTTGCACAACAATCCAGAGAAGAGAGACACCCATGAAGGAGAAATACGATATCGTGGTGGTGGGCGCCGGCCACGCGGGCTGCGAGGCGGCCTGTGCGGCAGCCCAGATGGGGGCCCGGACGCTGCTCATCACCATGGACATGAACAAAATAGCACAGATGTCGTGCAACCCCGCCGTGGGCGGCATAGCCAAGGGCCAGATCGTGCGCGAAATCGACGCCCTGGGGGGCCACATGGGCCAGGTTACCGACCAGACGACCCTGCAGTTCCGCATGCTCAACCGCTCGAAGGGACCCGCCATGTGGAGCCCGCGCGCCCAGTGCGACCGCGGCCGCTTCATCTGGGCCTGGCGCCACGTCGTGGAGAACCAGCCCAACCTGAGCATCTGGCAGGACCAGGTGAAGGAACTGCTGGTCGAAGACGGACGGGTAGCGGGCGTGGAGACCTACCTGGGCGTGACGTTCCAGGCGCGATGCGTCGTCATCACCGCAGGCACGTTCCTCAACGGACTCATGCACATCGGGCGCACGCAGCTGCCCGGCGGACGCTGTGCCGAACCGCCCTCGCTCCACCTCTCGGAGAGCATTGCCCGCCACGGCATCACCATCGGCCGCATGAAGACGGGAACACCCGTGCGCATCGACGGCCGCAGCGTCCACTTTGACGAGATGACCCTGCAGCCGGGCGACAACGACTTTCACCGTTTTTCGTATTATCCCGGGAGCCCGGAAATTCCGGATTTTCCGGAAAATCCGGATAAGCCGGAAAAGGCCGCCGGCCCGGAAGGCGCCAAAGGCCGTGACAGGAAAGGCCTGCCCTGCTGGATTACGTTCACCAACCCCGCCGTACACGAACGGCTGCGACAGGGCCTGCCCGACTCGCCGCTCTATAACGGCCAGATACAGTCCATCGGCCCGCGCTACTGCCCCAGCATCGAGACCAAACTCGTGACCTTTGCCGACAAGGAGCAGCACCAGCTGTTCCTCGAACCCGAGGGGCTCGGCACACAGGAGTACTATCTCAACGGATTCTCCTCCTCGCTGCCCATCGACGTGCAGCTTGAGGCCCTGCGACTCATCCCAGCCTTCCGCGACATCAAGATCTACCGCCCGGGCTACGCCATCGAGTATGACTACTTCGACCCTACCCTGCTCCACCACACGCTGGAGTCGAAACGCGTGGACGGTCTCTTCCTGGCCGGACAGGTCAACGGCACCACCGGCTACGAGGAAGCCGCCGGACAGGGACTGGTGGCCGGCGTGAACGCTGCCCTCAAGTGCGGCGGAGGAGGCCAGTTCGTCATGCACCGCGACGAGAGCTACATCGGAGTGCTCATCGACGACCTGGTGACGAAGGGCGTTGACGAGCCCTACCGCATGTTCACCAGCCGGGCCGAATACCGCATCCTGCTCCGCCAGGACGACGCCGATGCCCGACTCACGCCCCGAGCCCACGACCTGGGACTGGCCACCAGCAAGCGTTTCCGCCACTGGGCCACGAAGCAGGAAGAGATTGACAGGCTGATAGCTTTCTGTCAAAATTTTTCAGTGAAGGCAAACCTCATCAACCCCACACTCGAGGCACTGGGCACGACACCGCTGGCCAAGGGATGCAAGCTCGTCGACCTGCTGAGCCGTCCCGGCCTGTCGCTCGACAACCTCAAGCCCTCGCTGCCCCGACTGGCCGAAGCCCTCGACCGCATTCCCAACCGCCGCGAGGAAATCGCCGAGGCTGCCGAGATTCAAATTAAATACAAGGGCTACATCGAGCGCGAGCGGCAGATGGCCGAGAAGATGCAGCGCCTCGAGAACCTCCACATTCGCGGACGCTTCCACTACGACCAGATACAAAGCCTCTCCACCGAGGCCCGGCAGAAGCTCACGCACATCGACCCCGAAACCCTGGCACAGGCCAGCCGCATACCGGGTGTCTCGCCCAGCGACGTCAACGTGCTACTCGTGCTCATGAAGCGATAGTTCCACGTGAAACATTCAATCCCAAACCGTCAACCCTAACCAATAAAACAAATGAATAACCCCATCCTACTGCAAAACCTGCGCAACGTGCCCGACTTCCCCATCAAGGGCATCCAGTTTAAGGACGTGAGCACACTGTTCAAAAACCCCGAGTGCCTGCGCATCCTCGTCGACGAACTCTATGAACTCTACAAGGACAAAGGCATCACCAAGGTCGTGGGCATCGAGAGCCGAGGCTTCGTCGTGGGCGCCGCGCTGGCCCTCCGGCTGGGAGCTGGCTTCGTCATGTGCCGCAAGCCAGGCAAACTGCCCGCCGAGACGCGCAAGGCAACCTACATGAAGGAGTACGGCAAGGACACCATCGAGATACACACCGATGCCATCACGCCCGACGACGTGGTGCTGCTCCACGACGACCTGTTGGCCACGGGCGGCAGCATGAAGGCCGCCTACGGCCTCGTGCAGGAGTTCCACCCCCGCAAAATCTACATTAACTTCCTCATCGAACTCACCATCGAAGGCCTCAACGGCCGCAGCGTGTTCGACGACGACACGGAAATAACCACGCTCATCAAAATCTAAACGACGGCGACATGGTGCAAAAACGCACAAAGGAAGAACTGAAGGAATACCTGAAGGGCATCGTAAGCAACCTGCCCGACAAGCCTGGCTGCTACCAGTATCTCGACGATACGGGCACCATCATCTACGTGGGCAAGGCAAAGCGGCTGAAGCGCAGGGTATCGTCGTACTTCCAGAAAGAGCACCAAAACCTGAAGACGAAGCGTCTGGTAGAGAACATTCGCGACATCAAGTACGTCGTCGTGAACACCGAGGAAGACGCGCTGCTGCTCGAAAACAACCTCATCAAGCAGTGGAACCCCAAGTACAACATCCTGCTGAAGGACGGCAAGACCTACCCCAGCATCGTCGTGACCAACGAGTACTTCCCGCGCATCTTCCAGACACGCAAGATTAACAAGCGCTTTGGCACCTATTTCGGCCCCTACAGCCACGTGCAGACGATGTATATGCTGCTCGAACTCATCCGCAACATCTACCCCCTCAGGCGCTGCAACACACCCGTAACGGCCGAGGGCGTGGCCGCTGGCAAGTACCGCGAATGCCTGGACTACCACATCCATAACTGCGCCGGCATGTGCATCGGCAAACTATCCCACGAGGAATACATGCGATGGATTGACGAAGCCAAGGAAATACTGAAGGGAAACACGCGCGAAATACAGCAGCACATGCGCGACGAGATGCAACAGCTGGCCGCCGAACTGCGCTTCGAAGAAGCCGAGGCGCTCAAGCGCAAATATCTCATGCTGGAGAACTATCGCAGCAAGAGCGAGGTCGTGAGCAGCGTGGTTTCGAACACCGACGTCTACAACATCGAGGTGGGCGAAAAGGAGGCCTACGTCAACTTCCTCCACGTCGTGAACGGCTGCATCACGCAGGCCTTCACCTTCGAAATCAAGAAGCGGCTCGACGAGTCGCCCGAGGAACTTCTGGTGCTGGGCATCGGCGAAATGCGCAAGCGATACCCCAGCAAGAGCAAGGAAATAATCGTACCGTTCCACGTGGAACTATCGCTCGACGGCGTCGAATTTATCATCCCGCAACGGGGCGATAAGAAGAAACTGCTGGAGTTGTCGCGCCTCAACGTACTACAATATAAAAAAGACCGCCTGAACCAGGCCGACAAGCTGAATCCCGAGCAGAAAGGCGTGCGACTGATGAAGGAACTGCAGTCGCTGCTCGACCTCGAAAAGATGCCCGTGAGCATCGAGTGTTTCGATAATTCAAACTCGCAGGGCACCGATGCCGTGGCCGGCTGCGTCGTGTTCAAGATGGGTAAACCGTCGAAAAAGGACTACCGCAAATACATCATCAAGACCGTTGAAGGCCCCGACGATTATGCCTCGATGCAGGAGGTCGTGCGACGCCGCTATTCGCGCATGAAAGAGGAAGAGACTCCCCTACCCGACCTCATCATCACCGACGGCGGAAGGGGCCAAATGGAGGTCGTGCGCAAGGTCGTAGAAGACGAATTGCGACTGCAGATTCCCATCGCCGGATTGGCCAAGGACAGCCACCACCGCACCCACGAACTGCTCTACGGATTCCCGCCGCAGGTTGTGGGCATAAAGAGCGACAGCCCACTCTTCCACCTGCTCACACATATACAGGACGAAGTGCACCGCTTTGCCATCACTTTCCACCGCGACAAGCGCAGCAAGCACCAGGTTGCATCGGAACTGGACAACATCAAAGGCATCGGGCCGAAAACGCGCGACCAGCTCATCAAGCAGTTCCGCAGCGTAAAGCGCATACGCGAAGCATCACTTGAAGCGTTAAGTGAAGTTATAGGTGTTAAGAAAGCTAAAATTCTGCACGATGCGCTTGTGCGTAATGAAGAAAATACGTAATTTCGCAATATGAGAGTCGTCATACAACGCGTAAAGGAAGCCAGCGTCAGCATCGACGGACGCACGAAATGCAGCATAAAAGCCGGCATGCTGGTGCTCCTGGGCATCGAGGACACCGACGGCCAGGACGACATCGACTGGCTCTGCCGCAAGATTATCGCCCTGCGCATCTTCGACGACAGCGAGGGCGTCATGAACTGCAACATCACAGACACAGGTGGCGAGATTATCGTCGTTAGCCAATTCACCCTCTTTGCAAGCACACGCAAGGGCAACCGCCCAAGCTACATCCGTGCCGCGCGCCCAGAGGTTGCCAAACCACTCTACAACGCATTCTGCCGCCACATCTCCTCCCTGCTGGGACAGGAGATAGGCACGGGCGTATTCGGCGCCGATATGCAGGTTTCTCTCGTCAACGACGGCCCCGTAACCATCTGCATCGACTCGAAGAACAGGGAGTGAGGGGAGGTAGGAGTTAAGAGGTAAGAGGTAAGAGGTAAGAATTAAGAATTAAGAGTTAAGAGTTAAGAGTTAAGAGTTAAGAATTATGACGATAGAGGAAGGACAGGCGCGCGTAGACGCGTGGATTAAAGAGTATGGCGTGAGATACTTCTCGGAACTCACCAATATGGCCGTACTCACCGAGGAAGTTGGCGAACTGGCGCGCGTAATAAGTAGGCGCTACGGCGAACAGTCGTGGAAAGCCAGCGACCCGCGTGCTGCCGACAACGGAGAGCAGGCCCTCGAGGAAGAAATGGCCGACGTGATGTGGGTGCTCCTCTGCCTGGCCAACCAGACCGGCGTCGACCTTGGCAAAGCCCTGCAAAAGACATTCGAAAAGAAGACCAACCGCGATAAGGAAAGACATAAAAATAACCCCAAATTACAATAGCTATGAGCGAAAATTGCAGCTGTGGACATCACCACCACGACCACCACACAGAGGAAATGAGCAAGTACGAACAAGCGCTTGCACAGTACGACACACACGTCAGCGACGAGGAAGTGGCACAAAAGGTTGCCCGTCTCATCGAGGAAAAAGTGCCCGAAAATGACACCTTAGAGGTTAAGAAGTTCCTGATGGGAAGCGTTGAGCTGACCACACTGAAGACCACCGACTCCGACGAAAGCGTGCTGGCCTTCACCGAGCGCGTCAACCAGTTCGAGGAGGCCTACCCTGCCCTGCCCCACGTGGCAACGATATGCGTCTATCCGTGCTTTGCCAGCATCGTGAGCCAGAGCCTCGAGGTTGAGGGCGTGGAAGTTGCATGCGTTAGCGGAAGTTTCCCTTCATCCCAGGCCCTGCTCGAGGTGAAAGTAGCCGAAACCGCCCTCGCCCTGAAGGATGGTGCAACGGAAATAGATATGGTCATGAGCGTCGGCAAATTCCTGTCGGGCGACTACGAGACCGTGTGCGACGAAATCTTCGAACTGAAGGCGCTCTGCGGTGAAAAGAAACTGAAGGTCATCCTGGAAACCGGACTCCTGGGCAGCGCCGAGAACATCAAGAAGGCAAGCATCCTGGCCATGTATGCCGGCGCCGACTACATCAAGACGAGCACCGGAAAAGAGAAACCCGCCGCCACGCCCGAGGCTGCCTACGTGATGTGCCAGGCCATCAAGGAGTACTACGACAAGACCGGAATCCAGATTGGCTTCAAACCCGCCGGCGGACTCAACACGGTCCACGACGCGCTGGTGTACTACACAATTGTAAAAGAAATTCTTGGTGAGAAGTGGCTCACGAATCAGTACCTACGCCTCGGCACGAGCCGACTGGCAAATCTGCTGCTCAGCGAGGTTGAGGGCAAGGAGACGAAATTCTTCTGACCACTACCCCATTTTTGCCCTCCGAGAGCGCGATATTTGCCACCCACTGGCAAGGAAAAATATTCTGCGCGATTCTCAGCGGGGCAAAAACAGGCCTAAAGCGCTGATTTACGGGGAATAAGGACCATAAATTCAATATAACACTTTTAAACGAAATAGAACATGAAGACCCTGAAACTACTTATTCTGGCCTCGCTGCCCTTCTTCCTGACCTCCTGTCTGGTGACGAGGAAGAAATACGACATTGCAGAGGCAGGACGACTGGCTGCCATCTTCAGTCGGGACAGCGTTGAAGATTTGCTCGCCGAAAAACGTGTAAGCTACGACGCACTGGAGAAACTCTACAACGGACTGAAGGTTGACACGGCCCAACTGCGCGACGGAATCCGAAACTACCAAACGCTGCTCAATGCCAACAAGAGCGAACGCGACCAACTGAGCAACCAGCTCAATAGTAAACTGAAGGAACTGAGCGAGCGCGAGGAGACCATCCGGCAGCTGCGCGGCGTCATCGACGAGCAGAACGCCCGCGTGAAGTCACTGCTCGATAACGTGAAGTCCGCACTCACGGGATTCAGCAGCGACGAACTCACGGTGCGTGAGGAAGGCGGAAAGGTGTACGTGGCCATGAGCGACAAGCTGCTCTTCGAGTCGGGCAGCGCCACAGTGAACGAAATGGGCAAATCGGCCCTGGGCAAGCTGGCAGGCGTGCTGAACCGCCAGACCGACATCGACGTATTCATCGAGGGACACACGGATTCGGTGCCCATACGCACGGCGGTGTTCAAGGACAACTGGGACCTGAGCGTGATTCGTGCCACAAGCGTAGTGCGCATACTGACAGAGACTTACGCTGTGAACCCGCTGCAGATTCAGCCCTGCGGCCGTGGCGAATTCAAGCCTGTCGACACAAACAAGAGCACCGAAGGGCGCGCACGTAACCGCCGCACGGAAATCATTATTGCTCCCAAGCTCGACAAACTCTACGAGCTGATTTCTGCACAGTAACTGCCCTACCCTCGCCCCCCCTCATACAGGGCGCGGAAAGGGTCCTTCAACGACGGAGCTTCGACAATGCATTGTCGGGGCTCCGTCGATGCATCGTTGGGGCTCCGTCGATGCGTCGTTGGGGCTCCGTCGATGCGTCGTTGGGGCT